>ENA-UOOH01000074-UOOH01000074.1-fermentation-metagenome-genome-assembly--contig:-NODE-74-length-108484-cov-348.434441_pt1 | contig 108484 bp, 94 predicted proteins | sample MGYA00245778_ERZ724025 | MGnify/ENA primary metagenome ERZ724025 (study PRJEB28704, sample SAMN03018313) | fermentation metagenome | biome: anthropogenic terrestrial biome; feature: soil... | reverse complement strand
CAATGTGCTTTTTTGTAAAGCCCTATCGTCTCACATCTATTTGAACTTACTCATATTTTTCCATCATCTTTCAATCAGCTTCTACCTTTCGAACCTTTCTTACAATATTCCTATGTCCATGTGTATAATCAAAGTGGAGAAACCCTATGAAAAAAATTAACATCATCGAAACTGCCCTACGTGACGCTCATCAGAGCCAATTTGCCACGCGCATGACCACCGAACAAATGTTGCCCATCCTCGAAACGATGGATCAAGCCGGCTATTACGCCCTTGAAGCCTGGGGTGGCGCTACTTTTGATGTTTGCCTGCGTCATCTTGACGAAAACCCCTGGGACCGACTGCGCACCATCCGCAAATACGTCAAAAACACGAAGTTGCAGATGCTCATGCGTGGCCAAAATCTACTTGGCTACACGCACTATTCTGATGACGTCGTTGAAGCCTTCATCGGTCGATCCATCGACAACGGCATGGATATCATCCGTCTCTTTGACGCGCTCAACGACCTGCGCAACCTTGAAACTTCATTCAAAGCCATCAAAAAGTATGGCGGACATGCCCAGGGTGCCATCTGTTACACCATCAGCCCCTTCCACAACATGCAATATTTTGCGAACCTCGCCGTTGACCTCGAATCAATGGGCGCCGACTCAATCTGCATCAAGGATATGGCTGGCATCCTCACGCCAAAAATTGCTGCAGACCTTGTGGTTGCCATCAAAGAAGTAAGCACTTTGCCCATCAACATGCACACCCATGCCACCAGTGGCACCGGCGCAATGACCTATCTTGACGCGGTGCAAATTGGCGCGGATATGATTGATACCGCCATTTCGCCACTTTCGGATGGCACCAGCCAACCCCCAACCGAAACCATGCACATCGTGCTTTCTGAAATGAACTTTGACACCGGTTTGGATGGCGATAAACTCGTTGAGATTGCCTCTTATTTCAAAGGCATCCGCAAAACCTTCCAGGACGCCAAGATTTTTGACGACAAGGTGTATCAGGTCAACCCGCTTATCCTGGAATACCAGGTGCCGGGTGGTATGCTCTCAAACCTCATCGCCCAGCTCAAAGAAGTTGGCGCGGAAAACCGCCTGGATGACGTTTTGGCTGAGGTTGAACGGGTCCGCTCTGAAGTAGGCTACCCTCCCTTGGTTACCCCTATGTCACAAATTGTTGGTGCACAATCTGTTGTCAATGTGCTTTCCGGCAGTCGCAACACGATCATCCCTAACGAGATGCAAGACTACGTGCGGGGTTATTATGGCCAGCCAGCTGCACCAATCAACCCGGATTTTGCTGAGAAAATTCTGCAAGGTGAAAAGCCAATTTCTGGCCGCCCGGCTGACTTGTTGGCACCACGCCTGCCCTCCGCGCGCAAAGAAATTGAGCACTTACGGCCATCTGATGAGTCCGTCATCAGCTATGCCATGTTCCCCGAGATTACCAAGGCTTACCTCGAACGCCACCAGGTAACCTCCGAGCACGGTTGGGCGAACGCTGGTGCACTGGGATAAAGTGGATGGCAGTTTGGTTGACACCAGGTTACAAAACGAATCACACCTTATCACCAATGATGTATACAAAAAGGCTTATTGCTTAGTAGCAATAAGCCTTTTATAAAAACCTGATTTCATCTTTTTAGCTAATCTCGCAAACAACCCACTGGAACGACATACACACCATCTTCTCTCTGATAAGCATATTGCGTCCCAGTAAGCACCATAAGAAATGAGGGTTCTTTCATGCGTGTTGTGTCAAGAATATCCACAATTTTAAGGAGGTTTTTTGCCGCAGGCTCTATTTCTGACCCGCCTAGTTTTATTTCTATCAAACCATAACGCCCATCCCGAAGATGAACAACCGCATCACATTCCAGTCCATTGGCATCACGGTAACGATAAACATCTCCTTCAAGGGCATCCGCATAAACTCTTAGGTCTCGAATACATAATGATTCAAACAAAAAACCCATCGTTTTCAAGTCATTGATAAGATCCATGGGACCAATTCTCAAAGAAGAGCTTGCAATTGAAGGATCAACAAAAAAACGCGTGTTGCTTGTTCGTATCGCAGTACGTGAGCGTAAATTCGGGATCCAGGCTTCTAACTCCTCAATTACAAAAATTAGTTTTAGTGCGGAAATATAACTGGAAATAGTGTCTTTATCCAAAGAGTCTCTGTCATTTGAAACCATATCCTCACGGATAGATGTAATACTTGCCTGTGTGCCAATCATTCTTGCATAGGAACGCAAAAGCATCCTTACGCGCATTGGATTCCTGGACACCCCATCAGCTCTTGAGATATCCGATTCAATAACGCCTTCCAAATAGTCGATTGCCTGGCGCAACGCAATTTTTTCACTTCGGTTAATAGCACTTGGCCATCCACCACGACATATCAAAAAGGCAATATCGGTTAGCGAAAGTTCAGCTTTTGCTCTGATTTGCGCCTTTTGAAAAAGATCTCTTAGAGAAACCTGTGCATTTGAATCCTCGGATTCAAACAAACTCATTGGTCTCATGGTCATACGAGCTATTCTTCCGGTCCCAGAATGAGAAGTTGACATATCCGCAAAAGGAACTGCTGAACCTGTAAGAATGAACTGACCAAAGTCATTTCGTTGGTCTACAGCAAATCGCACAGCATCCCACAATTTCGGGGCTAATTGCCATTCGTCTAAGAGACGTGGGATATCGCCTTCGAGTAAAAACATGGGGTCAATATCAGCTAAACGCAAGTTCTGTTCACGTGTTTGTGGATCTTGCATAAATAGGGAACTCTTGGCAATTTGCAAAGCAGTTGTTGTTTTCCCACACCATTTTGCACCTTGAATAAGAACTGCTCCATTCGCATCTAATCGGTCTTGTAATACTTGATCTGCAATACGTTTGTAATATGCCATTTGAACCTCTACCAAGCACTAAACAACAACGACATTTTTTGTTGGTTTATAAACAGTATATCACTTTTCGGTGGTTTGCGGCACTTTTGTTCCGTCATTTGTGGCATTTCTATTTAGTCACTTATTGCGGTTTTGCTCCACTAAGTAGATGCCAAGAGTGGCGAGGCAAACATCACCTCGTTGTGTTTTTTCCCGAAGGGTCATTTTAAAACAACAAAATCCCGACATTCTGGTCAGGATTTTGTTTCCTATATCAAAAAAATTGCTAGGCCTTCAACAGCTCCGCCAAAATCTCACGTGTCAGCTTGGGATCGGCTTTGCCACCGGTAGAGCGCATGACCTGGCCAACAAACCAGCCCATCAACGACTCTTTTCCACCCCGGAAGGCAGCAACCTCACCCGGCGCACCGGATAAAATCACCTCGATTTGCGTACGCAAGCTGTCCGCATCAGCAATCAAGCCCAAACCTTCTTCTTCCACAATCACAGCCGGAGACTTTCCGGATTCTTCGACTTTAACCAACAAAGATTTGCCGGTTGCCGCGTTGATTTTGCCATCATCCAACAGGCGCACGATTTCAGCCAGGGCTTGCGGTTGCAAGACCAATTCACGGGCGGTTTTACCGGTATCATTCATCAAGCGGATGAGGTCGTTCATCATCCAGTTGCTGATGGTTTTAGGGTCTTTGCCATAAAGCGCAACGGCTTCTTCAAAATAGTCCGATAGGCCACGCTCAGAAGTCAAAATCTCAGCATCATATGCGCTCAATTGATAGTCATCCACAAAGCGTTGGCGTCGCACATAGGGCAATTCCGGCAAGCTGGCTTTGATTTCCGCGATTTCCGCTTCGCTCAAAACCACTGGTCGAAGATCAGGCTCCCTAAAGTAGCGATAGTCGGCTTCGGCTTCCTTGGAGCGCATCATGCTTAATTTGCCGGCATCGGCGTCCCAGTCCAGAGTATAAGGTTCCACCACGCCACCCGCCTCGACCAGTTCGATCTGGCGTTTGGCTTCAAGCGTGATCGCCTGACGCACCGAGTCAATCGAGTTAACGTTCTTGATTTCGGTCTTGGTGTTCAAAACGCTCGAGCCTTTTTCACGGATGGACACATTGGCATCGCAACGCAAATGGCCACGCTCCATATCGGCTTCACTGACGCCGATCCAGCGCAAAAGTTCACGCAGCTGTGTCAGATATTGAGCGGCTTCTTCGCCGGAGCGTAAATCGGGCTCGGTGACCATTTCGACCAAGGGCACACCACCGCGGTTGAGGTCAACCATGCGCTGCCCATGCTCAAGCTTGGTCTTGCCGGCGTCTTCTTCAAGGTGCATTTTGTTGATGCGTACGCGTCTGGTTTCCCCATCCGCCATGTGCAAGTCCAGGTATCCGCCCTTGCCAATCGGCTCAAAAAGCTGGGTGATTTGAAAGCTTTTGGGTAAATCAGGGTAAAAATAATGCTTGCGGTCAAAAAGTGATCGTGGGTTGATCTCCGCGTTCATGGCGGCTGCCAAAAGCGCCCCTTTACGCACTGCCTCCTCATTCAATCGTGGCAAAACACCTGGCTGTCCCGTGCAAACCGGGCAAATGTTGGTGTTGGGTTCCGCTTCCCAGCTATCAGCCTTGCAGTTACAAAAGATTTTGGTTTCGGTATTGAGTTGGATGTGTGTTTCAAGCCCGATGATAATTTCGTAATCCTTCATTACTTCACCTCCTGCAAAGCCATTGGGCGTATTTTTCGCCATGCCGCGTCTGATGTTGCTTGCTCATAAGCATTGGCTACGCGCAAAATGGTGTCCTCACGAAAATCATTACCAATCAGCTGTATACCGATCGGTAAACCGGCATCATCCAAGCCGGCTGGCACTGTAACAGCTGGCAATCCAGCGTGGTTCACAGAAACCGTCATTTGATCGGCATATTGCATGAGCACCGAATCGCCAAACAATTCTGCCCGTTTAAAGGCGCTGGTTGGCGTGGTGGGCGTTAGCAAGGCATCAAGCCTGTGCGCACCAGTGGCATCAAAAGCCAAGTCAAAATCCTTGCGAACCATTGCCCTCACCTGGCTTGCCAATTGGTAATAATTTAAATTTTTAGAGCTCGCGCTCAAGTAAGCCCCCATTAGAATACGCAATTTGGGTTGCATGCCAAAACCTTCGCTGCGTGTGCGGCGATAAAGGTCTTGCAAATCTTTTGGATCGACGACGCTAAAACCATACTTGACCCCGTCCATACGATTCAAATTGGATGCAGCCTCAATGCGCGACACCACAAAATAAACCGGAATACCATACCGGGTATGAGGCATGGGCACGTCCTCAACAATTTCAGCACCCAACTTGGCTAAGCATTCCGCCGCATCAAGTACTGCCTGATTGACTTCTCTTTGCACCGGAATGACTTCAAACGCACCAGTCTCAGGGTTTGGATAGGCAATACCGGCGTAATCCGGCGAAAGTCCAATGCGCAAACCCTTCACGTCTTGCTGAATTGCCTCGAGGTAATTTGGCACGGGCAAAATGCTGGTGTTCTCATCTCGCTGATCACTGCCCGCCATCACCTGGAGCATCAAAGCAGCATCCGGCACATTGCGTGCCAATGGTCCCGGACAATCCAAGGAAGACGCAAAGGCGATCAATCCATAGCGCGAAATGCGTCCGTAACTGGGTTTCAAGCCGACCACACCGCAAAAAGCAGCCGGTTGGCGAATGGAACCGCCGGTATCGGTGCCCAATGAAAGAGGTGTTTCTTCCGCCGCCACAGCAGCTGCCGAGCCACCCGATGAGCCACCAGGTACGTGTGCGGTGTTCCATGGATTATTGCTGGCAGGCTGATACGCGCTGGATTCGTTGGAAGAACCAAATGTAAATTCATCCAAATTCACCTTTCCCACAATTAAAGCACCCGCGTCAATCAACTTTTGCACAGCCGTTGCCGTGTAAGGCGCACGATAGTTGTGCAACATTCGCGACGCTGCGGTGGTAACGGTTCCATCTAATGCAAAAATGTCCTTAATCGAAACCGGCACACCAGCCAGCAAACCAGCATCCTCACCTTTTTGCACTTTGGCGTCCACTGCCTCAGCCTGAGCCAAGGCTAAATCTTTGGTGAGCGAAATAAAGGCGTGTACTTTTTTATCGGTGTTTGGATCGGTAACCTGGCCATCCAATTGTCCAAAGTCACCATCCACAGCTTGGATTTGTGCCAGAGAAGCTTCGAGCATATCAAGTGCTTTTAGCTCGCCGGCTTGCACCTTTTGGGCAATGTCTAAGGCAGAAAGTTTTGTATAGCTCATGCCAGTTCCTTTCCGCTGGCAGGTTCTGGCACCAAAATCATGCCATCTTCGTTTTGAGTTGCCATGGCAATGATCTCGCGCGGCTTCTCAAAAGCTTGCCAGTCATCACTTCGCGGCTGATCTCCCACGCGGGGAATGCGCGCCAACGGTGATTCAGTTTCATCTTCAAGGGGAATGTTTAAAAGTTCTTGTACAGATTGGAGCTGGTGATTAAGTTGCTCCAACAAATAGGCTTTTTCTTCTCCGTCGAGGGAAAAAGCAGCCATTTCAATGATCTTTTCAAACGCTTCGGGGGAAATTTTGTCTAATTGCATAGTTCATCCTTGTGTTTGTTCGGATGCCTATTATACCGTAGGACACTAAGCATTGATATAATTCAGCCAGAGGATTTATGAGCACCGAAACAATCATCACAAAATCTGACTATCTCGCCTTTTTGGAAAGCCCACGCCACCTCTGGGCGATAAAAAACGCTGTTCCTCAATTGCCTTATGATCCCCTGGCTTTGCATCAAATGGAAGATGGCAAACGTGCGGAAAGACTTGCTTATGACTATCTGGTTGACCTTGTCAAAACCCGTCCTGGTTGCCGTTTGCTTTACCAGCAAAACTTCGAAGATGGTCCGTATCACACCAGAATAGACTTTTTGATTCATGACACCCTCAGCAATACTTATGACTTAATTGAAGCCAAGAGTAGCACAGGCCTTGATAAAGCCAAGCATCTGCCTGACCTCGCCTTTCAGCTCGCCATTCTACAGAAGCATCTCGAAGTGAGCAGATGCTATGTCTTGCATCTCAACAAAGACTATCGCCGGGATGGTGAACTGGAGCTTGATAAGCTTTTTATCCTGGCTGATGTAACTGATGATGTCAAAAACACCACTTTGGATGTCATCCTGGACCGAGCGCAAGCTTTGTGTGTTGCGCAACTCGAAAACCCAACTGAAGCCGAACATTGTTACAACCCACGCCAATGTCCTTACCCAGACCTTTGCCATCCTAACCTGCCCGACAACTCAATTTACAACATTGCCTATCTTCGTGCGAACAAAAAACGTGAACTGCTTGATCTGGGCGTAAAAGATATCAATGATGTCCCCGATGACTTTCCGCTCAACGCCAAGCAAAGACGCATCGTTGATTGTGCTAAAAATGGCCACATTCATGTTGAGCACCACGAACTGGCTCGGCTTTTTGAAACATTCGAGTACCCTCTCTGGTTTCTCGATTATGAATCCTGCATTTCCGCGATACCCCTCTTTGATGGGCATCAGCCACAACAGCAAGTGCTTTTTCAATATTCGCTTCACAAAATTGCTAAGCCTGGCGCTGATTTAGAGCACTTTGAATTCTTGAGCTTCACGCCTGGAAACCCATATCCCCACCTCATGGAGAGCCTCCGCCATCACCTTGGAGAAACAGGAACGATATTCGCTTGGCACAAATCTTTCGAGTCTAGCCGCAATAAGGAGCTGGCGCAACTCTTTCCAGAACATGCGGCTTTTATGGATTCCGTTGAAGCGCGCCTCTTTGACCTGGAAGACATCCCCAAAGAACATATCTATTACCATCCGGGATTTAAAGGGCGATCGTCCATCAAAGTTGTGCTTCCGACCCTCATCCCTGAGCTTTCTTATAAAGAGCTCCCCATCAACCAAGGTTCCAAAGCCAGTGTGGCATGGTGGCGCATGAATGCCGGCGAAATGGACGAAACAGAACGCGTCAAAACCCAGCAAGACCTGCTAGACTATTGCCACCTGGATACGCTGGCAATGGTCAAACTTTTTGAGTTTTTCCAAAATGTGATGCATTCCAGAGAAAGTGGCAAGACATCATGATTCAGCTTGATAGCTCAGTACCAAGAAAAGCCATCGCCGAAGAAAAGCGCCCCTTTGGTTGGGCAGAAGCTCTTTTTATCCTTGGCATTGTCTTATACCTTGCAACGCGCTTTATCGCTTTGGATAAATTCCCCATTTATTTTTTCTCTGATGAGGCTATTCAAACCGAGCTTGCCGCTAAACTCGTTGAAAACGGCTTTAAAGATAGTAACGGTCACCTGCCAATATATTTTGAAAACGGTGGACAATTCAACTTGAGCCTGTCGGTTTGGTTACAAACCCTGGTAACACCTTTTGCGCGGTCGATATGGCTCACGCGCGGTCTTTCGGCATTGCTCACAACCATCTTCCCGCTAACCTTGGGTTTGGCATTACGCGACTTTTTAAAGCGTAAATATTGGTGGCTGGCACCTTTTGTGGTCAGCGTCTTGCCGGCTTGGTTTTTGCACAGTCGCACCGCCTTTGAAACCGCCCTGGGAACCGCCTTATTTTGCGCCTTTTTGTACTTTTACTTGCGTTATCGCATGCAGGATCGCGATTATTTGCCGATTGCGCTCCTTTTTGGCGCACTCACTTTTTACGCCTACGCGCCACTTCAATTGGTGGTTGTCTTAACCGGGCTTGTCTTATTGTTGACTGATTGGCGCTATCATTTTGAAGGAAAAAAGATTCCATGGCTCAGCGTGGCAACCCTGATCATCCTTATTTTGCCTTATCTGCTCTTTAGGATCCGACACCCGGAATCCCTTGGCAGACACTTAAGTATTTTACAAAGCTATTGGTCAGGCACTGCGCCTTTTATGACGAAACTAGGTGAATTCTTTAACCGTTATCTCAAAGGGCTTGACCCCCGGTATTGGTTCACTGCCAAAAATGGTGACCTCATCCGCCACCAAATGAAAGGCATGGCGCATTTTTCGGTTTTGCTTGCCCCATTCCTGGTGCTAGGCTTAATCAAAACCCTGGGTAAGCTCAAACATCCCGCCTGGCGTATGGTTTTGTTTGCCCTGCTGGTCGCACCAACCGGCGCTGCCTTGGTAGATCCCGCCATCACCCGCAACCTGGTAACCCTGGTGCCTTTCGCCTTTTTAACCTGTATAGGCTTAGATTCTCATTTGCGGTGGCTTGGGGGAAGCTTGCGCAATACCTTTTTCCCGGTTGCGATTGTGGTTCTGGCTCTCCTTGGCTCCAGTATCTGGATGACGCACACCGCCATTAACAAAGGACCCTTGTGGTACCGGGATTACGGTCTTTATGGTATGCAGTGGGGTGGCAAAGAACTATCCTCGGAGATAAAAACCTATCAAGCCGAAAACCCTGATGCAAAAATAATCGTCAGCCCAACCTGGGCGAACAATACCGACATTATCTTGAGCTTTTTCTTGGGCGATCCCTTGCCAATCGAAGTTAACAGCATCAAGGATTGGACTCTTAATCAAAAAGATCTTGATAAAAACATGGTTTTCATCTTGCCACCAGATGATTACGAAACTGCCCAATCTAGCAATAAATTCACCAATCGTGAGCTAATAAAAACACTCGAGTGGCCAAATGGTGAAACTGGATTTTATTTTGTCAGCCTTGAGTATGTTGAAAACGTTGAAAGCGTATTTGAAAGAGAAAAATCAAGGCGCGCCCAACATGAAAAAAGCACCATAAGCCTTTTTGACCAGGATGTGGAGGTTACCCATTCGCCTTTGGATATTGGTGCAATCAGTAACGCCTTTGATGGCAATACAAACACGGTCATCAGAGGCTTAGAAGCCAACCCCTTGCAAATTCTGCTTGAGTTTTCTGAGCCCGTCAGCATGCGTGGGATTCGTCTGCTTGTTGGTTTGCCACCACACATTCTTTACGTTGAAATTAGTGTCGAAGGCAAGCAACAACCCTTAAGATATGGCAAACAAAGTTTTGGAACAGAGAAGAACGAGTGGCTAAATGTGAAATTTACCGGAGACTATCCGGTAACCCGCATAAACCTAAGCCTTAAAGAAAACACCGCTAACCCCAATCCACACATTCACATTTGGGAAATTGAGTTTATCCAAAAATAGTTATCGATTTTAATAAAGTGCTTTCAAGATCTGCTTAAACAAAAAGAACCTCCTGTGAGGTTCTTTTTTGCGCCAGGTTTGATTGTTTAGCTTTTGAGGTCTTTGTAATCAACCCGGGTGATGATCTCTAGCAAGAGATCTTGCGCGCGATGCCAGGCATCGAGGTCGAGACTTTCCCCAGGATAGTGCTCACCTTCATAGCCTATCGACAGATTGACGCTGGGAATGCCCATTTGAGACCATACTCTAAGATCAGAAACCCCGCCACTGCACGCTTTATAGTGATATTTAGCATCATCCCAGAGATATCTTGAAAAGCGTTTAATAAACTCGGTTTGATTTTTCTGAGCATAGGTGTAATTTGAGCTGTAATATACAATGTCATTGCTGCCCCGTCGATCCAAGGATATCGCAAAATCAACACCATCAAAAAACGAGGGATCAATCGCTTCCGCACCATATTGCCCTCTTTCCTCACCAACGGTAAATGCAAGCTTAAGCCGGCAAGGGTAATAATGCTTAATCAAGAATTCGAGACCGTTGAGTATAGCTGCGACACCCGCTCGATCATCCGCGCCAAGAATGCCAGCTTCTCGGCGTACGATGCTTCCATCAACGACAATCTTATGGCCAACCCCTGTACTATCCTTAACATCCTGGTGTGCTGAAAGAAGAATGCAAGGCATGTCCTCGCGTGGCTTTCCAATCACAATCTCCGCCAAAACATTACCGCTGGCATCCATCCAGGCCTTGCCAGGATATTGCTTTAAAGTTCTGAGCAGATACGCGCCCACTAACCTTTCTTTGCCCGTTTCTCCGGGAATATCCAAAAGATGCATGAGACGCAACTCGCGCTTTGCACGCAATAGTTTCTCGTAACCGCCAAGAGATGTAACAGCACTCAGCCACAGACCGATTTCAAGCATGGTGTCAATCCCTTCGTCGATGACCAAACGTTTGTAACGCCCAATCAAGCGACAGTTGTAAGCGCCGGCTTTTAACATGGTTTCCGCTAGGATTGCATCCCGATAGGTTTCAAAGATGACGTAAGGCTTGCCGGTTCGAAAACGATGTCGTCTCCCATGAAAGCCACGACAACTTTCAACCGTGCCCAAACCCAGGCGGATGAATTGCATGACGATGGCATTCATTGGAAATTCAATTGCACTTGGGTCAATCCATGACCCACTTTCTCTTCCACGTTCATTTTCGAGCAAAAGCCTAAACCACGCATTTGTGTCAGGCGCCTCGGATCTGAATATGTAAAGAGAGCCATTCTGCTCATATTGAGCATTTGTGTTCTGGAGCAAATCGTCCAGAAATTGATCCTGGTTATAGTTACCAGGATTTAATATTGTGGCACCGTCTTGACCCATCTCCGGATAATATCCGGTCAAGACCAGTAATTCGTGCCAGTTATACTGAACCTTACTATTGAAGGTATGGATGGGATTTTGATAAGCATTATTTTGCTCTTTCACAGTTTCTTTTCTCCTTTGCTAAATTATTGTTTCCAAACTGTTACTAAAAGTTTAGCAAGCCGTCCGGACACCCCTGTCCATAGGCAAGGAGAAGCCAACAAAAAGTCAATTAATGGAATATTCTCTTGAAATAATGTGTAGTCGCTGTGCCTTCAGCAAACAATTTTTCTGTAGGATGTGAATAGCTAACCCGTAAAAGGTTCCCATTGAGCCCTATACCTTCAAGATCCTCATTCAGTCTTGCAGTTGTTCTCTTACGGGTTCCTTCAGTTTCTGCGCCTGGAATATCCAGCCTTTGTTCAAGCTCTAACGAGATGAGTAAAAAGTCCAACTTATTAGAAGTATCATAAAAAAAATCATACTTATTTAGATACTTGCAATAAGGACGACTGTTGTACCTGTCAATAATAAATGCGTTGGTATCTCTTGAGAGCTTAGAAAGCAAGTAATCATATTCATCAACAGAGATGTATTTATGCTCAACAGTATTATTGCTTCTGAACGAATAAAAGACAAAGTTTTCAATGGGATCAACGACCAGTTCTCGAAATCGCTCAAATTGTTCTGATTCCAAAAAAACCTCAAATCCATTAGGGTAATTTTTCAGGAAATCAAAGTTTAGCCCAAAAAGCAGTCTCTTTGAAAGTTCAATTTGTGTATCATTCAATTTTAGCTGATCAAATTCTTGTTCGCCAGATCGACTAAGGTCTAAAGCCTTTATAAAGCTACACAAAGCATCTGCATTCCGGCCATCCTTATAGTATAGGTGCGCCAAACGATAATGAGCGATAGGGTTCTCAGGGAGAATACGAAGCACCTCTTGAAAAGTTCGAATCGCTTTCTCACCCAACTCTTTAGGACTTTGTTTATAGAAGAGACCTTCTTTCATCAGGAACTGAATATGTTTCAACAAGTAAAAGTCTTTCGTTGCCTGGCTAAAATTCTCGGGGTTTCTCCTCATAATCCAATAAGCACTCCGTACGATCCTCTTTTCATTCCTTGGATTATCAAGATAGTCAGAGTTTTCATCAATCCAATCAAAAAGAGCTTCTTCGGTAGTAACTGTTTCAGGTATGTTCAAAAGAGGTTGTCTAGCCATAATATTATTTTATCTCATAAAACTGGCCGTTTGCCATCAAAAATCTTGAAAAAACACGCGATTTTCCTCCTTGACTCCCCACAATTTGTGATATACTTCTGCACGGCTCCGGGTGTGAACCTGGAGACTACTATTACACACGCCTCGGTACAGACCATCCTGCGTGCCTCAAACAGGTTAGGAGCGGTCGCAAAACCAGGCGGAGGCATAACGCAAAGGAGAATAATGCCCCCAGTATCAATGAAAGCTCTGCTTGAGAGCGGTGTCCACTTTGGACACAGAACAAACAAATGGAACCCCAAGATGCGCCCTTACATCTTTACTGAGCGCAATGGCATCCATATTATCGACCTTCAACAAACCGTTAAATTGCTTGAAGAAGCCGCAGAAAAAGTTCGCGAAGTCATCGCCCAAGGCGGAACCATCCTCTTTGTTGGCACCAAACGCCAGGCTCAGGAAACCATCCAAGAAGAAGCCGAACGCTGTGGTATGCCCTACGTCAACATGCGCTGGCTTGGTGGCACCCTCACCAACTGGATTACCATCCAAGAACGCATTGTTGAACTCAACCGATTGGAAAAAATGTTTGAAACCGACGAAGCTCAATTGCTCACCAAAAAAGAACGTTTGCTCCTGGAACGCGATATCAATCGCCTCGACACCCGCTTAAGCGGTTTGCGCACCATGAAAACCCTGCCTGACCTGCTCTTTGTGGTCGACATCGAACGCGATGACACTGCTGTTCGCGAAGCGGTTTCAAAAGAAATCCCTGTGCTTGCCATGGTTGATACCAACTGTGACCCACGCTACATCGACTATGTGATTCCCAGCAATGATGACGCCATCCGCGCCATTAAACTGCTTGTGGCTCGCATCGCTGATGCCGTGCTCGAAGGCAAGATGATGCGCAAGGATGATGAGGAAGAAATGCCCGTCATGGAAACCCGATCCCGCATCGCCCGCCGCTTGGATGAGGACGAAGAACTGGACGACGAAGACCTCTTGGGTGAAGCCACCCGCGCTAAAATCGTTGTCGAACGCGCCCAAGAAACCGGTGACGAAGAAGAAGTAGTAGAAGAAGAAACTACAGAAGACGAAGAATAATCCTGCGGTTGCCCGCAAGTAAAGGAGCAAAATGGAAATTACAATTGAAATGATCAAAGAACTGCGCGAAAAAACCGGTTGTGGCATCATGGACTGCAAAACAGCCTTGAAAAACGCCAACGGCGATTTCGACATCGCGCTTGAAGAACTGCGCGCCAAAGGCCTCCAAAAAGCCGAAAAACGCGTCAACCGCGAAGCCTCCGAAGGTCGCGTTGAAGTTTATATCCACTCCGAAGGCCGCTTGGTTGTCGTCGTGGAAATTAACAGCGAAACCGACTTCGTTGCCAAGTCTGACTCCTTCCTTGAGCTGTGTCACGAAGTTGCCCTGCAAATTGCTGCCAGCAGCCCCAAATTCGTTGCAGAAGACCAAATCCCCGCGGAAGTCATCGAAGCCGAAAAAGAAGCTGTTGCCGCCCGTGTTCGCGAAGAAGGCAAGCCCGAGGCCATCATCCCCAAGATTGTTGAAGGCTACATGAAAAAATATATGGACGAAAACGTCCTGCTCAACCAAAAATACATCCGCGATGAAAACAAAACCATCGCTGACCTGGTCAATGACAAAGTCGCCGCTTTGGGCGAGCGCATCGTCATCCGCCGTTTCATTCGCTACGAACTGGGTGAAACCACCAAACACCTCGAAGAAGAAGAGGAAGCGGCTGAATAGCCAAGCACAGAGCCAACCGCAGGGTTGGCTCTTTTTTTACCATTTTTAGTGTAATTTTGCGCGTCCGTGTTATCATAATGTAGAAACCCCTTAGGAGGCTCAATGACTGAACCCGAAAAATCCCTCAAGTACAAACGCATCTTACTCAAACTCTCTGGTGAAGCCTTGGCTGGACCCACTGGATTGGGCATTGACCCCAAACGGGCTTATGAAATCGCCAAGGTCATCAAACAGGTCTGGGAGACTGGCGTAGAAGTTGGCGTTGTCATCGGTGCTGGCAACCTTTGGCGTGGACTTAGTGGCGAAAACGTGGGCATGGACCGCGCAACCGCTGACTATATGGGTATGCTCGCCACTGTGATGAACGCCCTTGCCATGATGGACGCCCTTGAGCAGATCGACGTTACCACACGGGTGATGTCTGCCATCGAGATGCGCACCGTGGCTGAGCCTTACATCCGCCGCCGCGCGCTGAGGCACTTTGAGAAAGGCCGCGTGGTCATCTTTGGCGGTGGCACCGGCAACCCCTACTTTTCTACTGACACCGCCGCGGCTCTGCGGGCAACTGAGGTCGGCGCTGAAGTGGTCATCAAAGCCACCAAGGTCGACGGCGTTTATGACCGCGACCCCAAGAAGCACCCCGATGCCGTGCGTTTTGAAACCCTCACCCACATGGACGCCATCAGCATGCGCCTGAACGTGATGGACAGCACCGCCATATCCCTGTGTATGGACAACGACCTGCCCATCCTGGTGCTCAACTTTTTTGAGCCAGGCGTACTCATGCGCGCGATTGAAGGAGAAAACGTCGGCACGTTAGTGAGCTAGACCAAAAGATCTTTGCCATCAGAAAACCCTTGCCAAAGGTTTTATCTTAAATTAAAAACTGGGTGTAAAAACCCAGTTTTTTGTTTTAGATGCAAAGCTTAGATTAGGGCGCTATTAAAGGATATGCCCCAGCGCAATTGAAGCCGATTGGCGTAAGCAGTTCCTCATAACTGTATTGATCCACATAAATCGTGACAACTTCTTCGCCTAGAAGTACTTTATAGGCATCGAGTATGGTGCCACCATGCTCCATCGAGCCTTCACGCTCGTAAGCTAACCACTTGCCGTTGCTGTCCTGCAGGTTCTCTAAATAAGCTCGCGCTCTGGCAGGACCATCAAAGGCATCGCCACCCACGCGAATGGGATTATCGGGAGAGTAGCCGTAACTCTCATCTTCTGCCATGGGACAAACAGTACGGGTTTCCAGTTCCTCATCGCCCAAAACCTTAACGCCGTTCAAAATCTTTTCAAAGAATTCAATGCCATAAGTCAACCACTGGTCGCCTTCCGGATCCGCTGGATCACCAACACCGATCACAGCCAGGTAGCGTTTTTCGCTGGGTTTTACAAGCACCATGCGTCCTTTGGCAATCATCTGGTTTACCTGCGTCACATAATTTAAGGCAATGCCTTCAACACCATCCAATTCAATCGGCTCTGCTTCTTCATCATTAATCTTTGCGTCAGAGCCAAAGATGTTGGCAAAAACAGTTGTTGGTAGCTCTTCAATTTCCACCATTTCATAATTGCTCACATTCCCAATAACAAGGGCATTAATGGGGTTTGAGCGGGAACCGATTAAGGCGATTGGACCACGCACACTCACATGAACGTCAGAGTCAGTCTCTAATGAAAACCCGCCTTGATAAACCTTGTAAAACTGATCAAACTGAACCAAATTGCCTGGAGGGGTTGACGTGGGCTCTTGATTCGCCAATGCGGTTTCCGTTTGGATGGCAGCCTGGGTCCAAGTAGGAACGGGATCATCAGGCAAATCACCACCCAAAACGATTTGTGTCTTTCCACGAAGATCCGTGGTAGGTTTTTGTTCAGGTTCTGGTGTTTGGTTCTGGGTGGTCTGTTCCTGGGTTGCAGGCCCTTGGGTTTCATCACCAGGCAGATTGCTTTGCTTGCCATTGCAGGCGGTTAAACCAAGGCTAAGAACAATTAAAACTAAAATTATTTTTAAAAGGGTGTTTTTACTTTGCTTCATTTTGTCACTTTCTGCTAATCCTTATTGGCGTTTGAGGATTAGACCACAGATTCGATTTCTTTGCTTATAAAATCAAGTTTTTCCTTTATTTCAGCAAGACTGGTTTGGTCTTCTAAGGCTTGTTCGCTCTCCGAACGCACATAAGCGGTATATGGCGAGATGTTTTCCCGCAAACGTGCCACCGATTGCGAAAATTCGCCCTTAAAAGTCTTGCTCAAGCTTTCCCGCAAACTTTCACGTATCTCAGACATCTTTTCAATAAACTTGTCTTTGGCTTGTTTGCGCTTGAAGGGTATCACAAAAATGCCCAAAACAGCCAAAGTGCCTGCCGAAACAATGCCGGTGATATCCAGCGCGCGGGCAGTAATGACCGTTGCCACCAATATACCAATACCAGCAGCACCAACCCCAAATAAAGCGGTCTTGGCGACTGAATCCTGCACCAAGTCACCAAGTTCTTCAACCTGTTTTTTGCGGTCAAAACCGCTTACCACCGTGCGGATGGACTGTGAAACGCGGCTAATCAGTTCGTGGCGCCTTTCAGTTTGTTCGTCCAAAGCCCGACTGCCGGCCAGGTCCTGGGCTTCTATTTGTCGCCGTTCAAGGGCATTAGCGATGCGATACCAAATGTCGAGGTCCTTATCCACCGTCCAATCAATCAGCTCGCGCACTTTGTTTTCAATCTCGCTGGCAACATCTGCCTGAACTTCTTCCTGAAATTGCAGTTTAATCATGTCCGACTTGGCAAGATTAAAAATATTACTGATTTTGAGCTTGCTTTCAAAGAAGTCCAAGCCGCGCTTTTCAAAAGCGTTGAGAATGTTTTCCACTTCTGCCAGCCTGGGTGGCAACGCAATCCGAAGATCTTTTTCATGTTTACTGATCAGCTCTTCGAGCGACTCTACCAGGGCGGTTTCTGCTTCAAGTTCTTTCAACTGCGCCTGGTTTATCTTGCGCGAGTCATCATGCACATGCCTGGCAACCCCCAATGGGTTTAGCAGCTTCTGCTTCAGACGACTGCTGTCATCCAAAGTTTCTTTTATGAAATGGTCCAGGTTTGCAATGCCGCTTTCTTTCAACAACTGCTCTTTTTCGGATGGATCCACAGACTGATTGGCTTTTTGGGCTTTCTTTGCTGAAATGAGAAAGACCTCAGGCTCAAAACCCAAAATGCGACTGGCATTTTCCTTGGTAAATGCCAACACCTTTTCAAGCGCTTCAGCATTTTCCAGAATGTCTATTTTATTGATGACGATGCTCACCTTTTTACCCCAGCTGATGATGCGCTCCAAAAATTGGCGTTCGCTCTCGGTCATCGGTCGATCAGCAGAGCTGATAAAAAGCACATGGTCACTGCGTGGCACGTAGTCTTCTGTGAGGCGTTCATGCTCACGATTGAGTGCGTTGGTGCCAGGTGAGTCAACAAAGTTGACTTCTTTGAGCAGGTCCAAGGGATAATTGACAATTGAAAAACCTTCATCCACAAGTTGTTCGCCGGCTTGTTCGCCGTATCTTAACAATTTGACGCTTGCTGTGGTGGGCGTTACACCTTCTTCAAGAATGTCCGCACCAAGCAAAGCATTGATGAGCGCGCTTTTACCGGCATTGAACTCGCCAACCACCACGATGAGAAAAAGCTCGTCCAATTGGGCAATAGACTGCTTTAATTTGTCTATGCTCGCCTCTTCGAGTGGAAAACGGGCAAAAACGGATAATGCATCGCTCAGCACGGTTTTTTCTTTTTGTAATAACAAAACCTGATCGTTAGTCAGAACCTTTTGATTCATAAATACTCCTCACGCTCTTTGAGCATGGCTGAATTATACCTTTTGCCAGGCACAAGATGGCTATTGTGCCTAATTGTAAGCAAAGGTTCAACGCGTGATTGGTAAATCAGCTCTTGTTAATAGCCTTGATAAAAAATGAGACCAGCCTTTCAGCCGGTCTCAGGTGTTGTTCATCTCAAGGCTATTTTAAGCCCATGGGGAAGTACAGACGAAGTGGTGTTTCTGGCTTGTTGAACAAACCAAACGCCGTTAAATGACATACAGGCAGGCTGATCGAGTTTTCATCGAGCTCACGCGTGTATTCACCATCGGGACAAGTGTAAACGGCATCACGCCAAACCGAATAGTCCTCATCAAACAACATTACAGCAAGTTGCTCTTCTGGCAAAGGTCCAAGGCTTTCGTCAGAGTAGAAGAGCGTAAAGCCCAGGGGTTTTTGGAACTGCTTTATCTCACCCTGGCTAAGCCATGCGCTGAGATCAAAGCCATTTTCCGCCCAATGCATTGCACCATAGGCATAACCCGGTTCTGAAAACGGCGCCAACAGAAAGTCAACGTCGCCACTACAAGCTTCGGCTGGAATAGTTATCTTGACCTTGTTGTTGCGGGAGATGATTTCACCGCCCAAATCACAAGAAATGGTCGATTGAATGGCTTGGGTTAGATGCCAGTCTGGGTCCTTTTCATTCAAGAAGCTTTGCACCGGCTCTTCTTGGGGCACATTCAGCCGGTTGTAACCCAAATCCGTCCATTCCCCAAGGTTCACAAGATTGGTGAAGCTTTCTGGGACAACACCTTCAATTTTATTGTTGGCAAGATTCAAATATTCAAGAGCGGTTAAGTTGCCTATTTCGGCAGGGATAGTGCCCTCAATTCTATTATTGGCAAGATTCAAGGTGACAAGATTCGTCATCGCTCCCATTTCAGCAGGGATAGTGCCCTCAATTCTATTATTGGCAAGATTCAAGCTGACGAGGTTCGTAAGCGTTCCCATTTCAGCAGGAATAGTGCCGCTAAGTTGATTCCGTGAAAGATTTAAAGATTTAATACTGCTTGCATCTTCAACACCAGCAGGAATTGAGCCACTAAGCTGATTACCTTCAAGATCGACCGTTAAAAGATTCGATTTATAAAAAAGCCCGCCGGGTATCTCTCCGCTCAGTTGGTTGTTAGATAGCATGAGATTCGTCAAGGAATATAAATTTTTGGTTTCAGGCGGAATCTCACCCGATAGTTGGTTGTTTGACAGATTAAGGTTCTCAAGTCTTTCATTCTGCATTTCATGTGGAATGGCACCAGATAACAGGTTGTTATCGAGTCTGAGCTCACGAAGCCAGTTAAGACTTCCTAATTCAGGTGGAATGCTGCCAGACAAACGATTGTTTTGCAACCGGAGATAAGTCAGAATCTTCAGATTACCAAACTCAGCGGGAATAGAACCTGTAAGCAAGTTATTATCAATCGACAATGTCTGAAGGACGCGTATATTACCTAAAGTCGATGGAATTTTTCCACTTAGTTGATTTGATGAAAGTTTTAATCTCGTCAACTCGTATAAAGCACCAAGTGAGCCTGGAATCGGGCCTGATAGTTGATTGTTAGATAAGTTTAGTTCCCGCAGACTATCGACTTGGCTTAAGGTTGAAGGGATTTCACCCGTTAACAGATTATTTTCTAAATTGATCTCCGAAATAATAGGTGAAAAGCTTATATCTGAAGGGATAGAGCCTGACAACTGATTGTCGTCTAAATAAAGCCAAAGGAGATTCTCCATTTGAAATATCTCTTTTGGAATACTGCCACTTAGGAAATTTCCGGATAAGCTTAAACGTGTCAAATCTTTAAAGTTTCGGATTTCCGCTGGTAAACTTCCAACAAGGTTGTTGGATTTCAGTGACAAGGTTCTCAGGCTACCATAAATCGCGAAAACGCCGTACCAATCACCCACGGTTGTTGTCTGAAGCCAATGGGTATTATCCGTCCACCCTGCGCCGTTGGTGCTGGCATAAAGTGCTACCAAACCCTCACATTCAAGGACCGACACATCTTCGACCGAATTACAATCAAAAGATTGCACTTGTTCCTAAGTTAGCTTTAGGCTTTCTTCGCTGGGTGGAATAAAAAGGCGCGGCTCGGGTTTAGCATCACCTTGGTTTCGATCCAAGTAATCATCAAAATCAATGCTGTTGCTACGATAGTCTGCATTGGTTTTCCTCATGCCTGCTCCCCCAAGGGGTAAATTGGGTGCAACAAAAACAGTACCAATCAACAAAAGTGTGATGATGCCAACATGAAAAAATCTGTTTTTCATACAAGTCCTCTCAGCCATAATTTGATGTCAAGCGATGGCAAGTATAACATGGCGGTTTTTCTGTGTTTTTTATAAATGAGATTAAACAAAACGCGTGGTCAGGAGACCACGCTGGAACAGGTTTTTATGGGCACTACTGGACTCGAACCAGTGACCTGTGCGCAGCCCCTAGCTCCGCTGGATCGCGTAGCATCCAGCTCTGCTGGGCTAGGATGTGAACCCACATTCCGCTCTTGTATGGCGTTCGCTCCTTTTGGTATCCAAATATTGATCGCGCCGGTGTCCTCACCGAGCGCTACCCTACTACATGTGGATTAATAAACGCGTGGTCAGGAGACCACGCTGGAACAGGTTCTTATGGGCACTACTGGACTCGAACCAGTGACCTCACGGATGTGAACCGTGCGCTCTAACCAACTGAGCCAAGCGCCCGAAGTGTTGCGATTATAGCAAAGCCCTTTCCATTTGTCCAATAACTCACATCACCAAAATCAGATCGCCATCATAAACGCTGCGGCTGCCAAAACCAGACAACTTATCGTTGAACCCGCCAACACTAAATAAACCATATGTCGTTCAGCGTGTTCATTGATAAAAATAAAAAAGCTCAGCACATGGCTTATCATCCATGCGAAACTCCCTATAATGGGCAAAAGCAAAAGCTGGCTGGCACGCACTTGCTCAAGCGTCACCCAGGTAACCCTTTGGCGAAATCCAAGCATCAAACCCGCCACAATCCATAAAATCAGCAATGCCAAAAACCCAAAAATCAGCCATGCCCTTAGCTTTCTATCCTGCCAGACGCTTTTGATCAGGCTGGTGAAGTTCTCTTCTTCCACCTTGGCATCGCTGATACTCGCCAGGCTTTTCCGCTCCGCCAGTTGGCTTAAAAAACCAGCTGCGTCTTGCGGTGAGATGACCACATAGCGTTCCTCAGCTTTCATCAGAATCATGCTTTGGGGGTCAGTTGCTACAAAGCGTGTTTTTCCCATACCTTTGATGTCAAAGAGGTTCAAATATGCGCCCGGAATATGCCATTGAGGCAAAGGCATCTCATCTTCAAATTCGGTCAAGGGATATGCCCATTCAATCAGGCGCAAGGGCAAGCTTAGGCTGTTGGCGCCCCAATGTAATTGCAAACGATCTTCATCCAGGACGTAGCGGATCTGTTTAGCTTTGTTATGTTGGTAAAAAAAGTGAAAAAAGGGGATTGCCAGTAAAAAAGCCACTGCCACCAAGATGTTGGCAAGATGGATAAATGCCGGCATATTAGCCAACACAACCAAACCTAAACCCAGCAGCACCAAAGCCACCATAATGGCAATATTCCCTGCCAAAGCTTTTTTTCGGGGTGGCAAAAATGTAGCTTCCATAATCCAATTATACGCAAGCTCTCACTAAAATGCGCTATGAGATAAGCCTTAAGATAAAATAAAAGCAAGTGAAGGAGCTGGCATGGACAATACTCAAAAATTTTCTGGTAAAAGCGATATTTATGAACTGTCGCGCCCGACTTACGCTCCTGAATTAATTGAATGGCTGGTCAACACGCTTAAGCTTGACACCCACAGTCAAATCGCTGATGTGGGTGCCGGAACGGGCAAACTTACGCGCCAATTATTGGCTACTGGCGCCAGGGTCTATGCGGTAGAACCAAACGCCGATATGCGCAACAAAGCTATTGCCCTTTTAGATGGATACGCCAACTTTCATCCCATTGCCGCGCCAGCAGAAAATACTGGGCTACCCGCCCAAAGCATCCATTTAGTTAGCGCTGCTTCCGCTTTTCATTGGTTTGACGCAAAAGCCTTTCGCGTTGAATGTCAGCGCATTTTGCAAGCGGATGGGCAGGTGTGCCTGATGTGGAACCATCGCAAACTCGATAACGAAGTCAATGTCTCTTTTCGTGAGATTTTTGCAAAATATTGCCCCAACTTCTCGGGTTTCAGCTTTGAACGCCAGGAAGGTCATCGCCAGATTGAAGGCTTTTTCAATGGCAAAGTGACAGAAAAACGCTTTGACAACCCCGTTCGTTATGACAAAGCCGGCTTCGTTGGGCGAGCACGATCAGCGTCTTATGCGATTATTCCCGGTGATGATGGCTATGAGGATTTTATCGAAGCCCTCGAAAAGCTTTTTTACCAACACGCCCAAGATGGTTTTATTGACGTACCCCATCAAAGTGTTGCCTTTTTAGGCAAGGTTTAAACAAAAAGCCGACTGCCAAGAGGCAATCGACCTAATCAACAGCTTAAACGTGTGGAATAAAAGATTGTCTAAGCCGATTTCTTACCCAAAATCTCCTGTTCGGCTTGCGCGATTTCTTCAATCACCGCCCGTGCGTCTGCCTTTACATCATCAGGCGTAGCGGGAGAATGATTAATCAGTTTCACCAACTCAAAGGCTTTGCGCAAAGTATCCTTCACATTCGCCGTGTAACTAAAAAAGTCCCAACCAACAGACTGAGGTTTTTCAATCGCTTTTGCTTCCTCAATTAAAGCGCGTGCTTTCTTAATGCGGGTTTCAGGGCTCATTGCTTTAGCCATCGTCTATTCTCCAGATGCGGTTGCTTAATTTTCCGCTTTTGTTTGGTTTAGCGGCTTTTGCCATAACTGAACAACGCCGTCATGGGCTTTAAAAATATGCTTTTCAATGATGTAGAAGCCATTTGAACAAACCTGATTTTGAACGGCTTCCTGAATTGCCGTTTGCAGGGTGTTAAGGTCGTTTTGATCCGCGTCATGTGGCAAGGTCAATTCACAAGACTTAGCCGACGGCACTTTCGGCGCGCTATCCACAATAAACCTGACAATTTTATTAATAGGCGCCATACGCGGAATGTGAAAAGGGTCAAAATCTTCGTCCAAAGGGCTTAGGGACATCCCAGGCTCATACTCATAACCCGCTTCAAAAACAGCTTCGAGCGCTTTGCCCTCCTGATTGACATAGGATAACAAGATATCTTTTCCCGATTGTTGCTTTGGCCATTTCCCGTAAGGTAATGCGATTGCATTGGGCAAATGCTCTATTAAATCTTCCCGATCAGCAAGCTTTAAAAAATATCGCAATGTGCTGTCGTTTTTCTCAATTTGAGGGTGTATCTCCAGTTCACTAATCTTCTCGAGGTCCGGATGCTGGTAAAGGTGATTATAGGGCACCACGTTGTGCTCCATGCCCCACACAATTGTCTTGGCAAAATCGATTTCCCAGTTGTCGCCAAGGTACCACCAATCATAAAGAAACATATTGCCATAAAGCTTGTCACCAAAGTTGGCAAACATAGCCACTTCATAGCCAAAATCCGGGTTTTCCTGAGCAAAGTAATATAGCCAGCCAATACCACTCAATTTAGAGGGCATGCCCTCTTCGTTTAGGGCAAGCTGATTGGCGAAATAAGCATCATCCACGCTTAATACCAAAGGCTTTCTGCCTTCAGGGACAACAATTCTTCCGTCCAAATAGTCCCGAATGCTGATTAGAGAATAGCCGGCATCATAAAGCCGTTTGATAATGCTCTGGAAATTCCACAGGTACATAACGGTACCGGTTTCTTCATCATATCGTCTGGGCGTAAAACCGTGGAAGTTGATAATCGGGATCTGTGGGTTTTCTTCCCAAAGCAAAGCTCTGACCTTGATTGGTTCAGGAGTCGGCGTTGGCTCAGGTTCTGGTGAGGGTTGCATAGCCGCTTTCTGGTGAGTAGAGCCACCTTCTCTCACCACGGGAGTAGGTTGAGTGGCTTCATTTTGAACAGCAATATCCGGACGGCATGCTGATAAAACCAGAAAAATAATGCTTAACAGAACGAGTAGTCGTGTTTTATTCATAGTCTTCATTTACAAAAATACCATTAACTGCTTAAAACAGTTATTGCAAGAGTATACCTTATTTCTCATTGCCAGATTTAGAGGTCATACCGAGTGTCCCTCTCTTATGTAGCCATGCTTAAAGAAAATGCTGTTTTTTAGCATCTTCTCGAATAAACAAGGGGCTATTTTATCAAAAAGTGTGGAAATGGCACTAATTCCCTTTACAACATTTTCACAAACTGTTGACTTTTGCTTAATAAATCGCTATACTCTAATCATAAGTACTAACACGCGTTAACAATTCAACTAATTCTAGTATCGGGGACCAATGTGAGCAAGAGAGTTACAAGTCAAGATGTTGCCAATTTGGCAGGAGTCTCAAGAACGACTGTCTCATTTGTCTTGAATGATGTCAAACGCTTTTCCATTCGCCCAGAAACAGCCGCAAAAGTTCGCCAGGCAGCCCAGCAACTCGGTTATGTTCCCAACGCCTCTGCCCGCGCACTGGCTTCCAACAGCGCGATGGCAATCGGGCTTATTATGACCCGCAACCCACAGTACATCGCTTCAGACAGCTTTCTGCCCTTGATTATGGGCGGTATGATGGACGTTGTAAAGCAAAATCAACTCGGGCTGCTTGTGGAATGGGTTGAACCAGGGCAACAATTGCGCGCCTACATGGCATTAACCCGCGCCAGGCATATCGACGGCATGATCCTCATGACCCCTCGCTCAGATGATACCGGTCTCAAAGCTTTGGAAGATTCAGATATCCCCGCCGTCTTGATGGGCTATATTCCCGGGCTTAAACTTCATTCCGTAGATGTTGATAACATCCAAGCCGCTAAGGTTGCCGTAGATCATCTCATTGAACTTGGTCACCAAAAAATTGCCTGCATCACCAACGCTGCCACACCTTACAGCTCCTCCAGCCAGCGTTTTGACGGCTATAAACAAGCTTTAGCCGGCGCAGGGCTAGTTTTCGACCCTAATCTGGTTCGCCAAGCCGACTTTGACAGCCATTCCGGCTATAAACAAATGCAGTCGCTCCTGGAAACAAACCCAGACTTTACCGCCGTCTTCGTTGCCAGCGATGCCGTAGCCATCGGTGCGATGTTAGCTATTCGCGAAGCTGGTTTAAGAATTCCTGAAGATATTTCTATTGTAGGCTTTGACGATATTCCAGCTGCATCCTACGTTACCCCTAAACTAAGCACAGTGCACATGCCGGCTAAAGAAATTGCCCAGCATTCCTGTGAATTACTCCTGCAACTGATGAGAGGCGAAAAACCTGAGACCAAAGACATCAGTCTGCCAACACACCTTAAGATCCGTCAATCAACGGCTTACCTTGAAAGGAGGCCATAAATAGATTTGAAAAACGCCATACCACTTTCAATTTACAAACCACAAACAAAACAAAGGAGTAGAAATGAAACATTTCCGTAAATCATATATCATCACAGCCGTTCTCCTGGTTCTCGCCCTGGTTCTTGGGGCTTGTACTAAACCGGCACCCACCAAACCTGTTGAACCACTCGCTACTGAAGAACCTAAAGTTCAAGAACCCGTCAAAGAAGACCCCGTTGTGGGCGACATTGACTGCACCGGCGTTAAAGAAGGTGACGCGGTTTCAATGCTTTACCAGTGGTCTGGCGAAGAAGAAGCCAAACTCACTGCCATCCTTACACCTTGGATGGAAGCCTGTAAAACAACCGTAAACCCCGAAAGCTCACGCGACCAAGCCCTGCTTGATACCCGTGTGCAAGCTGGCACCCCACCAGATATCGCTTTCTGGAACGTGCCCCAACTCACCCAGTACAAAGACAAACTCGTCCCCATGGACACCCTCGGCGCTAACAAAGCCAACTACGCTGGCTACTGGGGCGACATCGGCACCATCGACGGCAAATGGCTTGGCTTACCCGTCAAAGCTGATCCCAAAACCTTGGTTTGGTACAGCCCCGCAGCCTTCACAGCCGCTGGCTACACCGTTCCCACAACCTGGGCAGAACTGGATGCACTCGTTGAGAAAATGGCTGCTGATGGCAATGTTGCCTGGTCATTAGGCATGGAATCCGGCGATGCAACCGGCTGGACCGGCACCGACTTCATCCAGGACATCCTGCTCGTCACCAAAGGACCTGATTTTGTAAGCAGCATCATTGCCGGCGATATCCCCTACAATGACCCCGCAGTCAAAGAAGCTTATGAAATCTATGGCAAATGGGCTATGGATGCAAAATACACCGTTGCTGGCGCAGAAGGTACGCTTTCAACTGGCTTCAACGATGCCATTTTGAAGGTCTTCTCAGATACACCTGAGGCTTTCATGGTCAAGCAATCCGGTTTTGCCAGTGGCACCCTCTTGGGCACCTATCCCGACAAAGTCTACGGCAAAGATTATGATTTCTTTGGCGTTCCTGGCGCTCAAGGACTGCAAGGCGGCTCTGACTGGCTGATGGTCTTCAACGACACCCCAGCAGTGCGCTCTTTGGTGAAGTACCTCTCCTCAAACAAGGGTGGCGAAACCTGGGCAACCATCGGTTTTGACCTTACCCCTAACGCGGCTGGCAACGCTTTTTATGCCACCGAAGAAATGATGAAGAAAGCTGAACTGCTTTCCTCCGCCACCGGCTTTACCCCCGACATTGGCGACTCTATCCCTGGCGGTTTCGGTAGTGCAGAATTTAAGGGCATTACCGATTACGTCAATGGTGGTGACCTGGACGCCATCCTGGACAGCATCGCAGCTGCTCAGGCTGACGCCATGAACCAATAGTTTCTGTAAACTGGAGGCGCTAAATCTAGCGCCTCCATTCTTTTATCAAAGCCTTAATGATTGGGAGGCAACATGGCAAAACCAACAGTAGCACCCGTTATGCGGCAAGGTAAATTTGTCCCTTGGCTTTACTTATTGCCGGCAATTATTGTAATGTCTATTTTTATCCTCTACCCAATGATTAACACCGTTAACTTAAGTTTTCAAAACGCGAGCGGCACCGCCTCAGCTGAAACCACATGTAGAGAGGGACAAGCCTGTTGGGGTGCGTTTGAAAACTACCGTTACGCGCTTACCAACGAGCTTAATACCAGCTCTGCCAAAGCTTTTTGGAATAGCTTTTGGGTCTCATCCTATGGCAACATGGTCAAATGGTTGGTGGGCATGGTATCTGGCACCGTGATCATTGGCTTGTTATTTGCCGTCTGGGTTGATGGGATCAAGAGCGAAGCTTTAGCTAAATCCATCATTTTTATGCCTATGGCCATTTCTTTCGTTGGAGCGGGCGTTATCTGGAAGTTCGTTTACAACTATGGCACCTCACAAGTGCAAACCGGCATCCTCAATGCGATCATCTCGGCGTTTGGAGGTGACCCGGTTGCCTTTCTTTCCAAAGTGCCGCTAAACACTTTCATGCTCATCATTGTGGGCACCTGGATGTGGACCGGTTTTTGTATGACCTTGCTTTCAGCGGCAATCAAATCCATACCGGAAGAAATCATCGAAGCCTCACGCATTGATGGGGCAACAGATTACAAAATTTTTACCAAAATTCAAGTGCCTATCATCATGCCCACCATCATTGTGGTCATCACCACCATGGTCATCAATGTGCTCAAACTTTTTGACATCGTTTATGTGATGACCGGTGGCAATTATGGCACCAACGTACTTGCAACCCGCATGTACACCGAAATGTACGCTAACTCGCAATACGGTCGTGGCACTGCCATTGCCGTTATCCTTATTCTGTTCATCGTGCCTTTCATCATTATGAACATCAGGCGCTTTATCAAAGAGGAGGCAATGAGATGATTTCCTTAACACGCGGCAAAGCCAACAAAAACTTTGACCTCACCAGACTCCTCACCACCATTGGGATTATCATCATCCTGGTTTTGTGGCTCATTCCCACGATTGGGCTCCTGGTTACCTCATTCAGGCCGCTGCCGCTTATCAACACCACCGGTTGGTGGACGGCGCTGAATGTTAATAACGGACCAGCTGCCGCTCAGCACCCAGACCCCAATGCCAGCTATGTTGAAAAACTAAGCACCCGCTTTACCATTGACAACTATGTGGATGCCCTAACCGGTTATCGGGGCACCAAAAGTTACCTTACAGACTGCCGGAGTGGCACAAAACCGCTTGGTATGAACTGTAATCTCTCCGACCTGCTCAACCCACGTGGTATGGGACGCGCTTTCTTAAACAGTATCGCGGTCACCCTGCCATCCACCATCCTGCCCATTGCGATTGCTCTTTTTGCCGCCTATGCCTTTTCTTGGATGAACTTCAAAGGGCGATATGCCGTTTTTGCGGTTTTGGTTGGCTTGCAGGTTGTGCCCATTCAAATGACGCTCGTGCCGGTTTTGCGTATGTTTGCGGGCATGGGTTTAAACGGCACTTTTCCGGCAGTATGGCTCTTCCATACTGGTTTTGGTCTGCCTTATGCCATCTACTTGCTACGCAACACAATGAGCTCCCTGCCAAAAGACTTGTTCGAATCGGCTTATCTGGATGGCGCAAATCACTGGAAAGTTTTTACCACCATCATTTTGCCACTCACCACACCCGCCATTGCCTCACTGGCTATTTATCAATTTTTGTGGGTCTGGAACGACCTGCTCGTTTCACTGGTCTTCCTGGGTGGCAGCAAACCGGTGATGACCTATCAAATCAGTAACATGGTCACATCCCTGGGCGCAGGTTGGCACTTGCTTACCGCTGCCGCTTTCTTATCCATGCTTCTGCCAATGATTGTGTTCTTTGCCTTGCAACGCTACTTTGTGCGCGGCATGATGGCAGGCGCAGTCAAAGGTTAAAAACGGCTCACACCGGCATAGCATGCTGTGCCGGTGAAACAAAATCAGGGGCTGCGAACTAATCGGTTTTATAAAATACGACCTGTTGTTTTACACGTCGATAACTTGAAAGGTAACACATGAACAAAACTGATCAATACTGGTACAAGTCTGCAATCTTTATGGAACTCAATGTGCGAGCCTATCGCGATTCCAATGGTGACGGCTGGGGTGATTTGCCCGGCCTAACCAGCAAACTCGATTACATCCAAAGCCTGGGTGTTGATGCTGTGTGGCTCTTGCCAATTATGCCATCACCTCTGCGGGATGACGGTTATGATGTTTCTGACTTCCAAAGCATTTTCCCTGCCTATGGAACAATAGAAGACTTCAACACCCTCATCCGTGAAGCTCATGCGCGGGGCATTCGCATCATCGTTGAAATCATCCCCAACCACAGTTCAGATTTACACCCCTGGTTTATCGCATCGCGAGACCCCTATCACCCAGAACATGAAAAGTACAAGGACTGGTATGTCTGGTCTGATACTGATCAAAAATACAAAGACGCGCGCATCATCTTTACCGACACCGAAACCTCAAACTGGGCGTTCGATGAATTGCGCGGGCAATACTTTTGGCATCGTTTTTACAGCACACAACCCGACCTCAATTACGATAATGAAGAAGTACAACAAGCCATGCTGGACATTGTCAAATTCTGGATTGACCGTGGTGCGGATGGCTTACGCATTGATGCCCCGCCATACCTCTTTGAACGCGAAGGCACCAACTGCGAAAATCTGCCCGAAACCCACGCCTTTTTGAAACGCATGCGTGCTTTTGTGGACGAATACGCGCCAGAAACCTTACTCCTTTCCGAAGCCAACATGTGGCCAGAGGAAGTCATTGAATACTTTGGCAATGGCGATGAAATGCACATGAACTTCCATTTCCCGCTCATGCCACGCCTCTTTATGGCACTTGCCAAAGGCGACCGCAAGCCAATTGAAGACATTCTGGCACGCACGCCAAAGCTCCCTGAGTTTTGCCAATGGGGCACCTTTTTGCGTTGCCATGACGAGCTAACCCTCGAGATGGTCACCCTGGAAGAGCGCCACTGGATGTGGGAAACCTACTCACCAGACCCGAAGCAACGCATTAATCTGGGCATCCGTCGGCGTTTGGCGCCATTGTTGGATAATGACCTGCAAAAGAACCTGCTGATGAATTCCATGTTGCTCACCATGATCGGTTCACCATTCCTGTATTATGGTGATGAAATTGGCATGGGTGATGACATCAGCTTGTTTGACCGCAACGGTCTGCGCACGCCTATGCAATGGGATAGCACCCCGAGCGCGGGTTTTTCGGAAGCGCCAAAAGAAGAGTGGTATGCGCCGGTGATTTCGGATGAGGTGTATGGCTATCAGCAAGTTAACGTAAAAGCGCAAGAAGCCGAGCCTGGGTCCTTGCTCAACCAGTTGCGCCACATGATAGCGGTGCGCAAACAAAACCCGCTGTTTGGCTGGGCAGATTTTGAGTGGCTCAACTTTACTGAGGGCACACAAAGCGTGGTGGCATACCGGCGTGAATGGCAAGGCGAAACGATGTTGATTTACAACAATTTGCTGGCTGAGCCAGTAAAAGGCACCATACCCGCAGACGCGCCATCTTACCTCAACGTCCTCACAGGGGATACCATCCCTGCCGGCGAATTCACCCTACCCGCTTATGGTTTTGTGTGGTTGATGCCAGAATAACTCTTGTTTTTTATGTCTAAGGTGTCGACAACATACTGAATTATTAGCAAAAGCGAGCGTATTGCGCTTTTTCTATGAGATACATGAATTGGAGATGCCTTAAACCAAGGTGCTTTCAAACCTATAAAGTATAATAGTTATAAATATTCTGATTTAACTACATACTACATTTCTTTGGAGGGAAAATGGCTGAGATTTATGGCAAAAAAGGTGATATGTTCGGTGAACATATCGTTTATACCGCATTGTTGAACCTACCGAATGATTGGTTAGTTTACTCTCAACCAACAATTGTCACTGATAATGGAAATCGCCACCCAGATTTTGTTGTTGTTCACCCGGAATTAGGGTTGATTGTCCTTGATGTTAAAGATTGGATAGAAATTTTAGATATTGAGAGGGATAAAGCTCGAATTCGTCAAAGGGACAAATCGATCGAATGGCGTGGGTCACCCGTAGAACAAGCAAAAAACCATTGTTTTGCCATTTCAGACGAACTAAAAAAATTCCCTGAATTGATGGATGACAAAGACAGATTGTTAGTGACATGGCGATATGCCGGAATCCTTCCTCAATTGGATATGGGAGATGTAAACAGATTAAAAATTGTTTGGGGACGAGATTACGTGTTCGGTTTGCCCAACATTGAAAAAAACAACCAGGAAAATTCCTTGAGATCTATTCCAGGTCCAAAACGCCCCAAATTAAGTGACAGACAAATTGATATTATTAGATGTATCATCGACAGCTCTCTTCGTGTTGGGGATAATGGCATCCTTGATAAGCATCAGGAAGAATATGCAAAGAGTGACTTTACAAGAACTATTCCTAAACCAACCACAGATATAGGTTATCAACAAACCTTTGATGGCATCGATTCGCTTGAATCAATACCGGAGGAAATTACTGACACATCCAAAACACAATCTGTTCGCTTGATACGTGGCAGTGCTGGCACAGGAAAAACAGATGTTATTATTTTAAGATGTAAATACTTGAAAGAATATTTTTCAGAAACCAAAAACCTCGTAACCACATTTAACATTCCCGTTGCAGAAACCCGATTTCAGTCTGCTTTGAAGGAACTTTCTCCTACAATAACTTTTAAAAGATTTGGTCAAATTTGCCAAGACATTTATTTTAAAAGGTACTCTATGATTACCGAACCCCAAAACTCTAAAGGCGTAGTTAATGCAATATTCGAGCGGGAATCTAAATTCGAGAGGATAAAAACCGATTATGACGATGACTTTTTGGTCGATGAGTTTCAATGGATGAAAGAAACAGAATTAACCACTCGTGAGAAGTATTTAAATACCGTAAGAGAAGGAAGAGGCGGCGTAAAAGGAAGAACCTTATCTAAATCCCAAAAAGAAATCGTTTTCGATTTCTTCGAGACTTATCAAAAATATTTGGCAGAATTACCGGCTCTTGATTGGACAGACTTTTTTCACCGTGCCTTAAAAATTATGCAAAATAATGAGATAGACTACCCTAAGTATGATGAAATAATGATTGACGAAGCGCAACACTTTGCTCCTAAATGGATTGAATTGCTGAGATTGTTATTAACAGAAAATGGTCGATTATTCCTTTGTGAAGATCCTTCTCAAAGTGTGTATAGAACATATAGTTGGTATCAAAAAGGAGTAGAGGTTAGGGGCAGAACAAAGATATTAAAAATCCCTTATAGGAGTACTAGACAAATTCTTAAGGCTGCGTACGCGCTAGTCTCCAACAATCAAGTTGCTCAAAACTTGCTAAAGGAGAGTGATGATTTTGAATGGCCTGATTTAGATGCAGAAGGGATTCGTAACGGTAATTTACCCGAAATCCATTTACATATGCCCTTTTTAAACCAGCAAGAATTTATCGAGCGAAAGATTGAAGAATTGCTTAAAAGAGGTTTTCACCCAACTGATATCGCGATTTTGCATACTCAAAAATACGCACTAGATCCATTTGAAGAGATGAAAAGGAATGGAATAATAGTAGACGATGTAAAACGCATTACTGGTATGGAGTATAGGGTCGTTTTCATTCCGAAGCTTAATGATTTTTTGTACAAATATGAACAGGAAGATAAAATTGGGATGGAGGCAAATTTATCAAGTCTTTATACAGCTATTACAAGATCAAAAGATTTGGTTTACATAATCAATGAAAAAAACCTACCGAGAATCATTGACGAAATAAAAGATCATGTACATATTGTAAAGTACAATTAATTTAGTCCAGCAAATTAGTCCCTAACAATAACCAAATCGCTTGACACTTTTCAGGCAATTTGTGTTATACTTGCTGTTCGTGCCTGGCATAGGCATTTTTAATTATGTAAGTTAGTAAAGGGAAGTACGATGAACCATTCAGAATTATTAAAGTCTGTCGAAGCCGAAAAGAACCCGAACATTCCAGATCTTTTCCCCGGCGATAATGTGAGTGTTCACATGAAAATTAAAGAAGGCGATCGCGAGCGCATTCAGGAATTCAAGGGCGTAGTGCTGTATAAACGCGGACGCGGAAACGATGCATCCTTCACTGTGCGCCGTATTGCCAGCAATGGTATTGGCGTTGAACGCACCTTTTTGCTGCACTCTCCACGCATCGCCAAAGTTGTAGTGGAACGCCACAACAAAGTCCGCCGCGCGCGCCTCTACTTCTTGCGCCAACGCACCGGCAAGAGCGCCAGACTAAAGCAACGCTTCTAATTTTTAAGCTAACACAAGCAAAAGCCTGTCTGGTATTTCCTTTTCCCCAGAACAGGCTTTTTGCTTCAAGTTGGGGCTTGTTTCGTGAAAATCGAAACCAAACTAAGCTACAAAGAATTTGAACAAGAGTACAAATAATATTTATAGTATAATAACTCACCGGCGTTTCGAGGTTAACTTTCCTCAAAGCGCGTTTTATGTTAATACGGGCTATTAAGCCATTAAATACAAGGATCTAGCAATGCCAAGTTCATACTTAACCCGAGAGGGATATCAAAAATCTGAACAAGAACTCGAGTTTTTGCGCACTGAAAAAAGACGCCAGGTCGCATCCCGCCTTCAAGAAGCCATGGAAGATGGCGAACTGATCGAAAACGCAGAATACGAGGACGCTAAAAATGAACAAGCTTTTGTGGAAGGTCGCATTAAAGAGCTTGAATTGTTGCTTGCAAATGCCTTCATCATCGATGATGAACAAAGCCTTGAAGGTGTGGTGTCTGTTGGTTCAACCGTCACCCTTCAATTTGAAAATGAAGACGAGCATGAAACGTATATGATTGTTGGTGCTGCTGAAGCAAACCCAAACGAAAACCGCATCTCCAACGAATCACCCATCGGACATTCACTCATTGGTAAACATGTTGGTGATAAGGTTAAAGTTGAAACTCCCGGTGGGGCGTTTTACGTCGAAATCATTGCAAGCAAATGAGACAAAATGACACCAAGCCCCACTGAATATCGGTGGGGCTATTTTATTCTAAAACTATTGGATACTGGAAAGAGGATTAATCATGCTACTTGATGACTTTTCTGAACTCGAAAAAACACGCCATGAAAAAATGTTGCGCCTGCGCGCAGAGGGCACAGAACCTTACCCAACCCGCTCATCAAAAAATATGAGCAATGCCGAGGCGATCAAGGCTTTTGAGGCCGCCGAAGCCAAAGGCGAGAGCGAAGTACCAGACGTTGTTCTGGCTGGACGCATTCGCGCTATCCGCGACATGGGCAAGCTCTGCTTCGCCCACATTGAGGACGGCAGTGGCAAAATTCAGCTTTTCTTGCGTGTAAACGAGCTTGGCGAAGAAAAAATGGCTGGTTTTATCCGCGATTTTGACATCAGTGACTTCATTGAAGCTTCTGGTTCTCTTACCCGTACCCGCCGGGGTGAAATAACCCTGATGGTGCATGACTTTAGCATGCTGGCAAAAGCACTTCTGCCCTTGCCCGCCGATAAAGACCAGGTAATCGATGGCGAAACCGTGCGCCACTCCGTGCTCACTGACCCAGAAACCCGCTATCGCCAGCGCTATGTTGACCTCGCCGTAAACCCAGAAGTGCGTGAAATCTTTAAGGCGCGCGCGAAAGTGGTCAGCACCGTTCGCGAATATCTTGACGAACGCGGTTACCTCGAGGTTGAAACGCCCATTTTGCAACCCATTTATGGCGGTGCGGCTGCCAAACCTTTTACCACCTACCACAACCAACTTCACCAGGAACTCTTCCTGCGCATTAGCTTTGAGCTGTACCTCAAACGCCTCATCGTGGGCGGTTTGGATCGCGTTTACGAAATCGGCAGAGACTTCCGCAATGAAGGCGTTTCATTCAAACACAACCCCGAGTTCACCCAGCTTGAACTCTACGAGGCTTATACTGATTACCACGGCATGATGCGCATCGCAGAAGAAATGATTTCAAAAGCCGCTTTTAAGCTCAATGGCCATTACAAGATCCAGTATGATGGACAAGAAATTGACCTTACGCCACCCTGGCCACGCCTGAGCATCCGTCAGGGGCTGATTGATTTCGCCGGCATCGACATTGTAGACTACCCCACAATTGAATCATTGGAAACTTTGCTAAAAGAGCGCGAAATCCCCTTTAGACCAGGTTCACCCCGCGGCAAGCTGATTGGCATCCTCATGGAAACTTACATCGAGCCTCGCCTCATCCAACCCACCTTCTTGTGCGATTACCCGCGCGATATTTCACCGCTGGCTAAAAATGTGCCCGGCGACCCAAGCACCGTTGAGCGTTTTGAAATCTTCATCGGCGGTGTGGAAATGGGCAATGCCTTTACCGAGCTCAATGACCCCTTAGAGCAAGAAAAACGCTTTATGGAAATGGCAAAAGCCTACGCTGCCGACGACGAAGAACAACATCCCATGGACCATGATTTTGTGCGCTCCCTGGCTTATGGAATGCCCCCAACCGGAGGTATGGGCATTGGCATTGACCGCTTGGTGATGATGCTCACTGGCAAAAACACCCTAAGGGAAGTTATTCTCTTCCCGCATTTACGCAAGATTGAAGACTAGCGAAACGCTGGCTTAAGTCTTGCAACAAATAGGTCGTGGACGAAAACTCACTCATTGACCTTGCCCGAAAAGGTGAGCTTGACGCTTTCAATCAGCTTATCCTGATGTATCAGGATTTGGCATTTAACGTCGCCTATCGCATTATGAATGATGATGAGGCTGCGGCGGATGCCACCCAGGAAGCCGTCATCTCCATGTACAAACGGATTGACACCTATCGGGGTGGCTCCTTTAAGGCATGGTTTATGCGTATCGTCACCAACGCCTGCTATGATGCTTTGCGCTGGCAAAAACGACGACCCGCTGTGGCTTTGGAACCCGAAACAGATGATGGCGAACGCAATGAGTCGCCTGCCTGGCTCGAGGATGGCGCCCTCAAACCCGAAGAAACACTCGAAAAAAGCGAGCTTGAAGCCGCGATACAGCATTGTATTGATGAACTTCCCAAAAACTTCAAAACCGTGTTTTTACTGGTGGATGTTAGCGGCGAAGATTACGAAAGCGCAGCTGAAAGCATTCAAAGACCGGTGGGCACAGTAAAAAGCCGCCTTTCTCGCGCAAGGCAAAAAATGCAACAATGTTTGCAAGGTTTTGGGGAACTTTTACCCTCTATATTTCGTCTAAACACCGAGGATGATGATGGATAAGATGCAAAAATTATCACCAAAGGTGTTTGAGTCATTAAGTGCTTATATTGATGGTCAATTGAGCCCCGAAGAAGCCCAGGCAATTGAGGCTAAATTGGCTGCTTCTATTAAGTTTCAACAGGCTCATGACCAACTAAAAGCAATGCGCGCTACCGTGCGTGCTATGCCTCAGCGCAAAGCTCCACGCAACTTCATCCTCACCCGTGCCGAAGCCGCCGAAGCCAAACGAGGACGCAATTGGTCCCGTGCTTTTGGGCTGGCATTTAGCCTGTGTGCCGTACTCCTGGTGACACTTTTTAGCTATGACGGCATGAGCAATCTTTTAGGCGCAAACAAAAGCGCGTTTGATAGCCCTTCCAACATCGAAATGGCTGCTCCCATGGCTGCAAGTGACTCGGCAGAAGAGATGGCGTCTGAACCCCGACTCATGTTTGATGAAGTAGAAAGTGAAAAACCTGTTTTACTCAATTGGGTTCCCACTGCAGGCGTGGGCGGTGGTGGAGGCTCCGGTCCAAGGGAGATTTGGTCATCAACGCCAGAAGACGAGTCACCGATAGAAATCCAACCTCAGGTCGCTTCGGCGCAGCCGGAACAAGACCCCATTGAAGAAGAGCTCATTCATGTTCACATCCACCCAATAAGTGGTGCGGTAACCATTTGCGACCCGATAGACGGTTGCGGTTATGGTTCAAGCAGTGGTGCAGTCAGTGAAAAGGAAAATGAGCATTGGGTGAACCCAGATCTTATTTACCTGGATCCTATAACCGGTGAACACAAGCTTTGTGAAAAACCAGGTGCTTGTGGGGAAAGCGCTGGGATTTTTGCCTCAGGTAAGGGAGCTGACGAATCCAGCGATGAAATCACGCCTTACGAAAGTGCTTTTCCCCTCATTCTTGGTTTGGATCATAAAAATGAAGGTGAGGTTCTTTCGGTATCACCCAGCATTGAGCATGAAGACCTGGAAGCAAAGCTCTCTGAGCAAGCCGGTGATTATGCAGGCGACGTCGACCATCAGCGCTATTTGCAAAATCAATTGAAGCTCTGGCTGAAGATTGGTCTCGCCAGCCTTGCCGCCTTGTTTGCGGTCATCTGGCTGATCATCCGCCGCAGATAATCCTCTTTCTCATCAAAATACTCGCTGGAACTGAAGTCCTCAATTCCCACTAAAGTCGCCTTTATCCGCTTGGCGAGGCGTCCCGCCGAGCCTTAAAATCTTGATGTCGCCTTTATCCGCTTGGTGAGGCGTCTCGCCGGGCCTTAATATCCTGATGTCGCCGTTATCCGCTTGGTGAGGCGTCTCGCCGAGCCTTCATTTCCTGATGTCGCCGTTATCCGCTTGGCAAGGCGTCCAGCCGAGCCTTCATTTCCTGATGTTGCCGGTGTCCCACCGTGCGACCAAGACAAGTAAACCCAAACTCCCATTATGCCACTACCAGCTAAGAAACTGCTTTGCCCAAAATAAGTGAATTTGCCTTTTCCCACCTTAAGCCCTACGGTGAGACACCGAGGGCATCGGAACATCAGCAAAGCCTACGGTGAGACACCGAGGGCATCGGAATACTAACATCGCCGGTGTCCCACCGTGTATACCCTGGCTAATGTCGCCTTTATCCGCTTGGCGAGGCGTCTCGCCGAGCCTTATAGTCCTGATGTCGCCTTTATCCGCTTGGCGAGGCGTCCCGCCGAGCCTTCATATCCTGATGTCGCCGGTGTCCCACCGTGCGACCAAGGCACCTAATCCCAGTCTTCCATTTTGCCATCAACACCTGATGGACTTCGTAAAACAAATGAGCCTGCCCAAATGGACAAGCTCATTTCATTTTTTCGGACTAATATGCCACTAAAGGCTTATATACCAGCCGCTTTCTTCAGCGCGTCGACACGATCGGTGCGTTCCCAGGTAAATTCAATATCATCACGGCCAAAGTGACCATAGTTGGAAGTCTGGCGATAGATAGGCTTGAGCAGATCCAAGTCACGGATCAAAGCACGCGGGCGCAGGTCAAAAACTTCTTGGACGATGTCAGCCAATTTGTCATCTTCCATCACTCCCGTGCCAAAAGTATCCACATTAACACTCAGGGGCTCAGGAATACCAATAGCGTAGGCGAATTGACATTCACAGCGGGTGGCCAGTCCAGCCGCCACGATATTCTTGGCAACCCAGCGCGCGGCATAAGCGGCTGTGCGGTCAACTTTTGTTGGATCTTTTCCGCTAAAGGCACCGCCACCATGACGTCCCATACCACCATAAGAGTCACAAATAATCTTGCGACCGGTCAAACCAGCATCGCCCATAGGACCACCCACCACAAACCGACCTGTGGGGTTGGTGTAAATGATAGTATCTTCGTCCATCAATTCGGCAGGGATAACGGGCTTAATCACATGCTCAATCAAACCCTGGCGAATAGTTTCGTTGGAAAGCTCAACGCCTTCAAACTTATCAGCATGTTGGGTGCTCACTAAAACGGTGTGCACACGCTTGGGCTTGCCATAAGCGTATTCGATGGTCACCTGGCTCTTGCCGTCTGGATACATCCAGGGCAAAGTCTCATTCTTGCGAACTTCAGCCATACGACGGGTGAGTTTGTGGGCATAGTAAATGGGCATGGGCATCAAGGTTGGGGTTTCGTCACAGGCGTAACCAAACATCATGCCCTGGTCGCCAGCGCCACCCGAATTGATATATTCTTCAGAATAGACAACTTCCTCGGTGCGCCCTTTTTGGTCCACACCCTGGGAAATGTCAGGGGATTGTCCTGCCAAAGCCATCAAAACACCACAAACTTCAGCGTCAAAGCCCTTTTTACCACGGTCATAGCCGATATCTTTGATCACTTCGCGTGCCAGGCTATCGATATCCACGAAGCCATTGGTGCTCACCTCGCCAAAAACCATCACATAGCCGGTTTTGGCAGCGGTCTCACAAGCCACGCGACTGTAAGGATCCTGCCTGATCAATTCGTCCAGCACGGCATCACTAACCTGGTCACAAAGTTTGTCTGGGTGTCCTTCGGTAACAGATTCCGAAGTAAAGAGATACTTGGGCAAATTTGCAAAACTTGTCATTAATTAACCTCCTCAGGTTTGAAATAAAAAGCCCCGCGATTGAGGGGCAAGGATTTTTGGGATTTCTCACCTCTCATCTTCCAGTTTTCCTGTCGGATTTGGCACCATACTTTTGAGCTGGTTGCCGAAGTTTCATCGGGCCGGTCCCTCCACTTCTCTGGATAAGAGCACAAGGCTAAATTGTTAAGCTAATTATAAACGAAGGGCAAAAATCGTCAAGTCGCGTGATGATTAGTCTTTATTCGGGTTTTTGCGCCAGTAAGTCTGGACGTCTTTCTTTTCTTCAATGTTGAAGTCGATGATCCGCCCCAAGAGCGCGTAATCAACGGGTTTGTTCCAGGGGAATTTGAGGAGCATCATGCTGTGTTCATAACCAGCCGCCTTGATTTGCTCTGAAAAATGCTCAATGCCGGCATATTCAGGCGCGACGGCCAGGTGTTTAGATGATGCGCTAAAAGCGATGATGAAAGTGCCATGATCGGTGAAATGAGGCGCATTCCAGGCAATTTTTTTGCCCAAATCAGGATAAGTGTCCATCACCCATTGCAGAACCTCCTGGGCACGCTCGCGGTGCTCCGGGGTCTTAATTGTTTCAAGCCATTCCATAAAGGTTTCCATCGCAAACTCCTTTTTATGCGCTAAGCCTATTTAATTCTAAAACAGTCCTGATCCCATCGCCAATCAGCGCATAGTGTCCGCTAAGCGCAATGCACATTTTATAAGCGTGTGGCGAGGACACCACACGCCAGATCGTTAAGCTGTGGTTCATCCCCTCCAGCGAAGCGCAGGGACTGCTTGCGCTCCGAGGTGCTTTTCCGAGGAGTTGGGAATTAAAGGGGTGGGTCTTTTTTTCATTTACACCAGACTGATTAATAGATTTCATCAAACACAGGACGTTCATAATTCATGGCAAAGACATTAAAAACTACATTGGATGTTTTCCATTAAAAAAGCCCCTCGGTTAGCTTCCAAGGGACAAAAATCAGGCGGAGAGAGTGGGATTCGAACCCACTTTTTTCATCCCCTCCAGCGAAGCGCAGGGACTGCTTGCGCTCCGAGGTGCTTTTCCGAGGAGTTGGGAATTAAAGGGGTGGGTCTTTTTTCTTTTACACCAGAATGACTAATAGATTTCATCAAACACAGGGCGTTCATAAATCATGGCAATGACATTAAAACTACATTGGATGTTTTCCATTAAAAAAGCCCCTCGGTTAGCTTCCGAGGGACAAAAATCAGGCGGAGAGAGTGGGATTCGAACCCACGGTAGGATGAAATCCTACAACGGTTTTCGAGACCGCCCCGTTCAACCGCTCCGGCATCTCTCCAAGTGCAAGGATTATACTCGATTACAAGTCAAATGTCTGACCTTTTTCAGCATAAATCGGCTCAGGGAAACCCCCGGCTTCAGCCAGTTTTGCCATAAATGCTTCCGCGGCGAAAGCTTCACCATGCACTAAAATCAATTTCTCCAAAGACTCTTTGCTTGCCTCGGCGTAATCCAGCAACATGGTTTGCCCGGCGTGCGCGCTTAGCCCCCCAATCGTCACCACCTCAGCTTTGCGGAAAAACGCCTCACCAAAGATGTGCAGCTTGCGTTCCTGGTCTGCCAAACGGCGACCCAAAGTATATGGCGCCTGCCAGGAGATAATCAGGATCATATTACGCCCATCTTCAATTGTGTTGCGCAGATGGTGCAGAATGCGCCCACTTTCCGCCATGCCCGAAGCCGAGATAATAATCATGGGCTCTTTCCAATCGTTTAAAGCCTTAGACTCATCCACACTACGCGTAAAGATGATGTTATGGAAATCCAAACCCTGCATGCGGTGCTCTGCGATAAACTGCCAGGTCTCGTCATCGAAACACTCAGTGTGCTTGCGGTATAAGTCAGAAGCGTTGACTGCCAAAGGGCTATCCACAATCACCGGGATGTCGGGTATATCGCCTTTTTCAATCGCCTCACTCAGCAAATAAACCAGGTTTTGTGTGCGCCCCACTGCAAACGCCGGCACGATCACCTTGCCACCCCGACTCACAGTTCGATTAACCGCATCCACAAACTCATCATAAGCATCATAAATCGACTCATGTGGCTTATCACCATAGGTGCATTCCATCACCAGGGTATCCACATTTTCGGGCAGAACCGGGTCACGCAAAATGGGCATATCATTGCGCCCAATGTCACCTGAATACCACAAGCGTTTATCCTCACCGGCATCATTTTTATAGTCAAGCACTATCGCGGTTGATCCCAAAATATGTCCTGCTTCAACCAGGCGTGCCGTAATACCGGGGATAGGCTCAAAAGCCACGTCATACCAAACCATTTTAAAGTGTGGCATGGCTTCTATGGCGTCCTTTTGGGTGTAAATGGGGTCCAGCATGGGCTTGTTTTTATTACGCCGTTTTTTATTGAGGTAACGGATGTCATATTCCTGGATGTGTCCCGAGTCTCGTAACATAATGTCGGCCAGGTCAACCGTGGCGTTGGTCGCGTAAATATTGCCTCTAAAACCCTGCTTGACCAGGTTGGGGATGTTTCCGCTGTGATCAATGTGGGCATGTGACAAAATCATGGCGTCTATTTCGGCAGGATTGAAGGGGAAGTTTAGGTTTGTGTAATAGCTTTCTTCCCGTCTGCCTTGAAAGGTGCCACATTCTAAAAGGAGCTTTTTGCCTCCATGTTCCACCAGCATCATCGAACCGGTTACCGTTCGTGCTGCGCCAAAAACGGTTAATTTCATCGTCGTATCCTCTCCAGCAAATCTAATATTTGCTTTCCATATCGTTCAAACCTGAGCGGGTAATCGCTCATCACTTCTTCCAAACTTGCCATGTTGTCTGGATCAACTTTGGCAATTTTCTCCACCATTTCCCGTGCCAGAATAAGATTACTCGGCATGCCTTCCTGATGACCAATATTTTTGCGCAAGTCCATAAGGCTTTCAAGACGTTCAAACTGATCTTCTGCAATACGGTGATATGCGGGTCTGTAAAGTTTTCCTGGGTTTTCTTGCCAGCGCAAAACCGTGTTCACAATCACACTGCCAAAACGTTTAACCTGGTGTGGCGAAAGCACTTTAAGCTGGGAAAGTTGCGTTAAGGATTGGGGCATCGCAAGGGTAATGGCTACCATGGCCGTATCGCCAAAAATCTTAAAAGGCGGACGGTTGCGTTTTTCTGCTAACATTTCGCGGGTGTGGTTGAGTGCTTCAAGCAAGCTCATTTCCGAAGCATTCAAGTCGCGACTGCCTTTAACCCGCCACACATCCTCGCCGTGCGCACGCATTGGAGGCATGTTTTTTGCCATGGCATTGGCATCTTCGTGCAATAAATCCAACCAGCCAATCGCCTCCAAACGAGGCACCAGATAATCACGCAGTTTGATCAAAAAGTGCGAATCAGCCTGGGCGTAAGCTAACATTTCTTGTTTTAAGGGTCGTTCACCCCAATTAGCGCGTTGAAATTTTTTGGTTAAGACAATGCCAAAATACTTTTCAAGCAGTGTGCCCAAGCCGAGGTTGGTTTCTCCCAGGGCACTGGCAGCCAGCATGGTGTCAAACACATTGTTGAAAACAAAGCCATAATCACGCTTCAGTGTAGAGATATCATAATCACCGGCGTGCAAGAGTTTCTCAATCGTTTCGTCCGCGATTAACTCGCCTAATGCGCTTAAATCATCAAAGGCAAAGGGGTCAAGCAGAAAATCCTGTGTTTTTGAAGAAAGCTGAATCAGACAAACGCGTTCCTGGTAAGCAAAAAGACTGTTGGATTCGGTATCAATAGCAATAGCAGCTTGCCCTTTGAGATGCGCAATCATCTTTTGATAGCGCTCTGTTGTGGTTACCAGCTCAGCTGGTGGCATTGAAGCAATGGGCATGTTTTTATTATACACCCGCATTTTAAGATTACAGACTATAATGAAAAAACTTTAGATACCAGGAGCAACTATGCGTGCTATTTTACAAAGAGTGAGCAAAGGCAGTGTAAGCGTTGACGGTAAGCTTGTGGCTGATATTGGTTTAGGTTATGTTGTGCTTTTGGGTGTTGGGCATGACGACACCCAAGAAAAGGCGCGTGAGCTGGCTGAAAAAACGGTCTATTTGCGCGTTTTTGGCGATGATGAGGGCAAAATGAACCGCTCGCTGCTTGATGTTGCTGGCGAGATGATTGTTGTCTCCCAGTTCACCCTGCACGCCGATACCAGTCGTGGACGTCGCCCCAGCTTTATCAATGCCGCCAAACCTGAACTTGCTGAACCTTTGGTGGACTATTTCATCGAGCAAGTACGCGGTTTTGGCGTCCAGGTGCAAAGCGGCATCTTTGGCGCTCACATGGTGGTGGATATCCAAAATGATGGTCCGGTGACCATTACACTTGAAAATTAAGGGTCATAAAACGGGAAAGCTTTTACTTTTTCAAGCTTTTTGCTCAACCCTTGGCGACATCATATATAATTAAGACGGATAAAGAAAGGACACAAAATGAAGAAAGTATGCTCATTGTTTAGAGGCGTTTTGTTTGGCGCGGTTGTTGGCAGTGCCATTGTATTGCTTTTTACACCTTGGTCTGGTGATGAACTCAAACAAAATATTAGCGAATTCGTCAATAACTTTCAGGATGACGTTCGCCAGGCTGGCACAGAAAAACGCCAGGAACTTGAAATGGAATTAGCAAGACTTCGCTCTGGCAAAATCTAATTTTCACTTTAGGACATGAATAAAAAAGCCGTCACTTTTTGATGTGGCGGCTTTTTTTGTTTTTCAATGATTAAGGATAAGTTCCCGGGGTTGCGGTTGGATTTGGTGAAGATCGCGTGGGTGTACGCGTAGAACTTGGTGAAGATTGCGTTGGCGTACGCGTTGGCCATGGCGTAGGCGGGTAAGTAGGCGTGGGCAGATAAGGCGCCGGCTCGGGCGTACTCAGCAAATCCCCAATCCCAGGTTCGCCTGAGGCAGGCATCGCAGAAACATCCTGCACATAGTCAAAGCCGGTTTTACAGCCTTCTTCAAGATTAGGATACACATTTTCCCAGCTCAGCCTTTGGTTGTAACCGATGGTGCGCTGTAAAGCATTGCCCAAACAGCCTGGCCCAGCGTGATAATTGACCAGCGTAAACTTCCAAAGGTCTTCATAGCTCGCCACCTGTCCAGCTTGCCTGCCGGTGCTGTTAAAAACGATTTGACCCACTTGCTCACAATTCGCCAGTAAACTACGCGCAAAAACGCTGATGCTAAAATTCGCCTGGGTTAGATCAATGCCAACCGGACAGTCGGGACATTGGGCGTTAACTTGCTGAACCAAAGCGCCGCGCAACAAAGCCTGTTTATCGGGATCCAAATTGCCAAAACCGCGCTGACAAGTTTCCTCACTAAGGATGAGCGGGCAAAATTGGCTAAAAAAGCTCGGATTCCAAAGCAAAACGGTATCTGCGCCTTGTTCACTTAAATGCCCTAAACCAGCCTCGTAAACCCGATTATAAATGCCTGGCCAAAACTGACTTTCACGGCTAAAAATGTTCTTCATCATCTGCGCCGGCACACCGGTTTGGTTTGCAACACGGATAATTTCTGAGTCAAACTGATTTTGCCATTCTTTCACAAATGGTCGTGCGAGGTCCATGCCACATGGGTTAGCTGCGCCATTTTCCTCAAGTCCGCCGCCGGGACACGTGCTGGCATCCACCAAACCTTGTTTGATTAACAGTCCTGCCAAAAGGAAGTAGTCATTAATGCTGGTCATTTCTTCTGCGATTGGAGGAGTGCGCAACCAACTCGGCGGTCCATCCACCGGCAAAAAGGCTTGCCAGATGGTCGAGCAGGTTGAGGCGCCCTCACCCAACCATTGGCTACTCAAAACGTCCACATAATAAGTGGGCTTATCAGTAGAAACCTCATCGGGATTGGCAAAATCACCCCATGGAATAACCCGCACTTGGGCTGTGTATATCGGGCTGGCATCGCCATAACTCGACTCAGCCCAAAACTCCACCAAACTGCCATTCATGCCACTAGGGCTAAGCGGCAAGTCACAAAGGGCACCCGGACAAGTGAACCCAACCCCGTTAATCCGTCCAACAATTTGAATGATTTGTTCGTTCGGCAATGGCTCCGTAGCTTGCAAGCGTAAATAGGGTACTTGACTACAATGGTTCTTTTGGGCTGTTTTTTCACAACCCGATATAGACACCCAAACCTCGGGTGTGGGTAGTTTAATCTCCACTTCGCGTTTGGATGGCGTGGTGTGCACCAGGTGCATATACAAGCCCGGGCAATCCTGAGGACTGCTCATATCCCCTTCGTAAACACACGGTTTGGTGTTTATCCACCTCTTTTGAATTGCCGAGCCACAGTAATGCAAAACCTCGCTGTAATCAGGCAAGGCTTCACTCTCAGTATAAATTTGGCAAATAAGGTTCGAGGTTTTCCAATCCAAAAGCCACCACTCGTAAATCGTATAGTCTGTGGTAATGCTAACGCTCCGATTAGGACCTTCCGAGGGCAAACCAAAGGAAATAGCAGGTGACTCTTGCAAAAAGGCAAGCAAAATGAACAGAACCAGAAGGATTCTGATGATTACTTTGCTCTTTTCTCGTCTGCTTTTCGTCATTCTTTATTCCGCACTAGGGATAAGTCCCTTGTGTTGGTGTTTGTGTTGCAACAGGTGCCGTGGTTCTGGGCGTATAAACCGGCGGCAATGGTGTTCGTGTTGGCAATGGCGTTGATGTGCGCGTGGGCAAACCCACAGTCCTTTGCGGATCTAAAACCTGGCGGGTTTGCGTAGCACCGATTGCCTGGGTCAGTTGCCACTCATAGGTCAGGACCACTTCAGCCAGCGGCGCAGCGCCATCGACCGCCTCAATGGCTTGCGCAAAGGTCTTTGCCATCGTCTCAAGGTGCGGCAACAAAACCTTGGTCTGGGTATGGTCAGGCAATTCCCAAAGCGACGCGCTTTCCCATCCGATGATGAAATAACTCACCCGTTTTGGGTCACCCAATCGCAATGCCATGGGAATCCGGCGCAAAAAATCGTTAAGGCTGATGTCTGTTTCAATTTTGTTTTGATAAGAAACATACATCGTCGGCAATTCTGCCATGCGGCCATCTTGAACTAACTTGGTAAAGAGCAATTGCAAAACTTGCTGTTGGCGACGCGTGCGGTTCACCTCATCGCCATCTTTGATGTAAGAAACATAGCATATGGTTTCTGCCCCATTCATGCGGTGTAGACCTGTTGCCAAACCTCCACAATCATCACGAATTGGGAACAAAACACTTACCTCCAAACCGCCTAAATCATCCACCAGCCAAGCAAACTCCTCAGCGTGTGCCATGATGAAGCGGTCGGGTCTAATGCCAAAATTATATGCCAGCGTGTCTCGCAATAAGGGCATGCCACCAAGTGCATAGGCACTGCTAATGCGTTGCATATTGTGCCCAGGCAGGTAAACAAAGAGGTTCCCCGGTATCGAAACCACGCTTGCTTTTGAAAGTCGCTCCTGGATGATAATCAAATGGATTGCATCCGTACGACCTGCATTGGGCGCTTCAAGTTCTGTGCCAAGTAAAAGCCATATACTAAGGTCATCGTCCAGCTCAAGCGGACTTACGGCTGGAGGCACCTTAGTCACCGAAGCGCGACCTGGTTCAGCAAAAGTTGGCCAAGGCAATCGCGTTGCGGTTGGGCTTTCCACCGGCTCAGGTGTGTTGCCAGGGCTTTGGGGTTCTTCAAGCAAAACAAGACCCTGGCTCTCGCCAAGTGATGGTCTGCCTTGCAGCTCTTCGGTGCAGGCTGTTAGCGCAATCAAAAGGATCATCGCGAAGAAAGCAAGCGACAATAATCTGGCATATTGGGTTGGTAAGGTACGCTTTTTTTCCATAGCAAATTCAGGGCTTTTTTACAGCCCTCCAGATTAGCAATTATAGCATAGCCTTAAGTTGTCAAGTTGAGGTTTATTTAGGCAAAGTTTCATGTAAATATATAAAACAAGTGTGGTTCTTATTTGAGAGGCGGCCATTATTTACCCCCTCCGCGCCGCGAGGATTCTGTTTGCAATGGTAAGCTCATGATTTCCGCGGCGCAAAATGGAGGGGGACTAAGGGGGTGGGTCTTTTTTGATTTCATTTTGCCTCACGCCTCAAACAATAATCTGCAATTTCCTGCATATTTAAGAAAGATCAATCTAATTTTTTCAGGCTTTTTAGTGAAGACTCTAATTGACACAACCCAGATATACAGGCACGGTGCTTGAAGGCTCTTCTTGCAGCTTCTTGGGAAGTAGCTCTCGAAGCATTTTGGGGTACAAGTTAGCTTCCGTCAAGGCATTAATAGGCACCCACAGCGCGCCAATCTGACCTGGGTCGGGGTTATCAACCAGATCTTCGCGTAAATCCTCAAGCAAATTGCACTCAAAAAAGAACTCTACTTGATGCATTAATCGCGCTGGATTGTGAAACTCTTGTTCCCAAGACCTATACTCACGGATAAAAAGCAGCTTTTCCACTTTCACAATCGCGCCAATTTCTTCACGACACTCTCTTTCAAGCGCTTCAGATAAGCTTTCGCCTGGCTCTTGCCCACCACCCGGAAAAACGGTAAAAGCAGGATTTCCCGGATGCTGTTTTTGGAGAAGCAAAAGCTTGCCATCCTTAACAATGATTGCTTTAGCTGAATTTCTGAAGATAATCTTGTTCGATTCCGGGAAGACTTTCATTTTCGTCCTAATTCCTATCGTTTTAGCCTTAATAACGAAAATGATCCTGCTCGGACTCGAACCGAGAACCTAACGCTTAAGAGGCGCTTGCTCTGCCAATTGAGCTACAGGACCATTTGCTTGCGGTAATTATATCACCGCTTGAATAAAAAACTCTGCACTCGCAGAGTATTTTATCCTCAGCTCCCCGGAGAGGACTCGAACCTCTAACCTAGCGGTTAACAGCCGCCCGCTCTGCCGATTGAGCTACCAGGGAAGGTAGAACGCTATTATAACGAAGCCCCCCAAGAAAAGTCAAGGCATTTTTGAGCTTTTCCTCATCTTGCTTAAACTCAGCACCCAATAAAATCCATTTTTATCACGCTTGACACGCGCTAGCATGCTATAATTTGGTCTATGGAGAAATCGTCAAACCGTCCGCTCATCTTTGGTCATCGCGGGGCATCCGCTCACGCCCCAGAAAACACCTTGCCGGCTTTTCTTTTAGCCCTCGAGCTTGGCGCTGATGGCATTGAGCTAGATGTGATGCTCAGCAAAGACAACCGTTTGATTGTAATCCACGACTCAAAACTCCAACGCACCACAAACGGCGAAGGTAATGTGCTTGACTACCCATACAGCGCCTTAAAGGACCTGGATGCTGGTGCATGGTTCGGTGAAGCATTTCAAAACACAAAACTTCCTCTTCTTGAGGAGGTCTATGAGCAAATTGGCGGCAAAGGCATCATTAATGTGGAGCTAAAAAACTATCACAACCCAGGCGACGCCCTGCCCGAAATCGCTCTCGCGCTCACCCAAAAACACGGCTTATTGGAGCATGTCATCTTCTCTTCCTTTCATGCCCGCAACATCATCAAACTGAAAAAGCTGGAACCCAAGGCGAAAACCGGTTTGCTTTGCTTACCGGGTTTAATTGGCAGCCTTTACCGCGGTCCATTTGGCAGACTTTTTAAGTATGACGCGCTGCACCCTTATCACGTCGATATCTCGGAAGCTTCAGTAAGGCGCGCTCATAATCAAGGTAAAAAAGTCAATGTTTGGACGGTGAACAAGAGCGAGGATTTGCGCAAAGTCCAAATCCTGGGCGTGGATGCCATCATAACAGACGACCCAAAACATGCCCTCAGCCTATTGGATCAATAAGATGCGAAAGCTCCTAAACAGCTTGTTAATATTTTTCCTGCTCGTTTCATTGGCGTCTGCACAGGTAGCTTCAGCCCAGCCTGCCAGCGAATCCGAAGAAGAGATCATCACGGATATGCTTATACGCATGAGCCCGCTTGAAAAAGTCGGGCAACTCATGCTGATTAGCTTTGATGGCACAAACACCTCCGAAAATTCAGAAATAGCCCGTTTAATAAAGGAATATCACATTGGTGGCGTTATTCTAAGCACTGCCAATGAAAACTTTGTTAATGAAGATGTTGAAACGAACGCCAAAACGCTGATTACAGAACTGCAGAATATTAACTATCAAAAAAGCTTGGACACATCCAATCTAATCAGCTTTAAAGACGGCTTTCCGGTTTATGTTCCTTTATATATTGGGCTCAATCAACTCGACGAAAACGACCTAAGCCTCAAAATGTTCCCCGGTACACGTAACCTGCCGTCTCAAATGACGCTTGGTGCCACATGGTCCCCAAATCTGGTAAGTGCGATCGGTGAAGCTTACGGGGCAGAACTATCAAGGCTTGGGTTCAATCTCTTCTTGGGACCTAATCTGGACCTGATAGACACCAGCGATACAAGCCGGGGGTGGTATACAGGAACCAAAAGTTTTGGTTCCGACCCTTACTGGGTTGGAAAGATGAGCAAAGCCTTTGTTGATGGGCTCCATGAAGGCAGCGAAAACCGCATCTCGGTCATTGCAAGTCATTTTCCGGGTTTGGGTGGTGCCGATAGACCACCAAGCCATGAGGTTTCAACCATTCAACGCAGCCTTGATCAGCTTAAACAAAATGAACTGGCGCCATTTTTAGCCCTCGCAAGTAGCCAAAACAGCTATAAAGCGGTTGATGGGGTTTTGTCGGCGCACATTCGCTTCCAAGGCTTGCAGGGCAACATCCGCAGCACGACCCGACCAATCAGCTTTGACCCGCTGGCGCTGCAACAACTGCTCAGTGTAAAACCGCTGGATGCCTGGCGCGCTGAAGGTGGTCTGCTGATTAGCGACAGCCTGGGCAGTGCCGCAGTGCGCAGTTTTTTTGATCCAACAGAGCTTAGCTTCGATGCCCAAACCATTGCCCGCACTGCTTTTTTGGCTGGCAACGACATGCTCTACCTGGACAACTTTGCAACCTTTGCCCACGAAGGACAAACAGCCACCATTCAACGCACTATTTCTTTCTTTGCGCAGAAATATCAGGAAGACAGTGTGTTTGCCCAAAGGGTAGATGAATCGGTTAGCCGCATCCTTAAGAATAAATTAAGTCTGTATACCGAATTTTCCTTGGACAATGTGCTTGCTCCCACCCAGCAGGTCGAAGAAAGCCCTGGCTACGACCAACTTACACTTGAAGTTGCCCGCGAGTCGCTTAGCCTCTTAGCTCCAAAAGAAGACTTCCTGAGTACAATTATCAATGAAGGACCAAATAAAGCTGATCACATCACCATCATCTCAGATAGCCGTAGCGTGGCACCTTGCGAAACCTGCTTACGAATCCACACACTTGGCACCAATGCCTTTGCAGAGACATTCCTCAACTTGTATGGCGGCACAGGCATGGACCAAATTGTGGATTATCGTATTTATTCTTACAACTTTAGCCATTTAAACGAATACCTGGACAACAAGGAACCCGAAAGCGCACCCTATATCGGGGAGCATATCAATCGCTCACGTTGGATTATTTTCAACGTTCAGGACCTCAACCCGGATTATCCTGAAAGCTTTGCTTTGCAACGCCTGCTTGACCAAAACCTCAGCCTTTTGCGGGATAAGATGGTCATCGTTTTTGCTTACGGTGCACCTTTTTATTTGGATTCGACGGAAGTTTCCAAGCTCACTGCCTATTATGGTCTGTTTACACCCTCTAAGTCATCGCTTGAGCTTGCCTCACGTGTACTGATGCAAGAAGCACGTCCAAGAAGTGCCTTGCCCTTTTCTCTTCCGGCTGTTGCTTATGACCTCAAGCACCAGCTCGCGCCTGATCCGAACCAAATTATCAATTTGGCTCTGCTCACAGACCAAGACCAGCCAGACATTAGTGATACGCCCTCCATTCGCACAGCCACCCCAGCAACAGAGAATCAAGAACCACCCATACCTCTCTTTAGATTGGGCGAAGCGGTTCGCATTCAAGCTGGACCCATTCTTGACCGCAACGGCAACGCGGTGCCAGATGGAACGCCAACCAAATTTACCGTCAAAATGGCGAGCGACGCGCTCATCCTTGCCCTGCCTGAAGCGACCACCGTCAACGGCTTCGCAACCATCGAGTATCGCGTTGAGCGGGATGGCATTTTTGCGGTTACAGCGAGTAGTGGCGAAGCTCTAACCTCCGCAACCTTAATTCTTACAACCCAAGGTGGCTTGGCAGAAATTGTGATGCCCACTGCCACACCATTGCCTGAGCCGAGCATAACCCCGCAACCCACGGCAACACCTCAACCCACTGCCACGCCGGCGCCTATCCCTACCGTCGAACCACCGAACAGACACAAAAAAGGCTTCCCAACGGTCAACGACTGGTTGCTAACAGTCATGCTCCTTATAACCGGGTTTGGCGCCAGTTATCTCATCGGTTTGCTTTGGTGGAAAGGCAAGCAATGGGCGGTTCGCTCTGGTCTGTGTACCGTCCTGGGTGGACTGACAGCCTACCTTTTGCTGAGCCTGGGTATTCCGTCATTAAGCACAATCGTGAGCGAAAGTGGCACTTGGTTCATCATTCAAATGAGTATTGTGGGTATGTTATTTGGCTGGATCGCCGCTTTAATTTGGTGGTTGCGCGATCAAGCAATGAAGAAAATTTTAAATATTTCTGATTAAAGTCAACAGCAAACTAAAAAAGGTCAAACCACCTGCCAAATAAAGCAGAATCATCTCGGTTTTGTTTAAACCCTGCTCTTCTCTAAAACTAACTTTCCCAGCGATATGGCGAAGACTACTGGTGGTCTCGCCGGTTAAAGCCTTTAGAAAAGTTTTGACATCACGGGGACGTTCATTTGGGTGCAATTCCATCGCCCACAAGATGGCATCCTCCACGCGCGGCGAAATGGCGGGGTTGATTTCGCGTGGCGCTGGCAAATTGCCAGGGTCAAGGAAGCGATCACGCACGTTCACCGGTGGTCGGTTGGTAAGTAAGTGGTAAAGGGTACTGCCAAAGGCATAAACATCTGCGCGACCATCCATCATGTTTGAGTCACCGCCGTATTGTTCAAGAGGCGAATACAAGGCTGTGCCCTGACCTTGCATAATGGTAATGGTAACTTCACCCGGTGCCAGCAGTTTTACCAAGCCAAAGTCAACCAGCTTCACCACCCCAGCAGGGGTCACTTTGATGTTTGAAGGTTTAATATCGCGGTGTAATATAGCGGGATTCTGATTATGCAAATAGCTGAGGGCATCACCAATCTGCATCGCCCAGTCCAGCACGTCTGCCTCATTGAGAAATTGTTTACTCGACTCCGCTTTGGCAATCAGGGCTCTGAGGTCATCCCCGGGGATAAAATCCATCACCAAGAAATCGTTATCTTCAATCGAGAAAAAGTCCGACACTTTGGGTAAGTTTGGATGGTCAAGCCGCGCCAAAACGGTTGCCTCGCGCATAAATTGCTCGCGCGCTTCAGCAAGCATACCGGGCGGATAACTGGGATCATAACTCACTTGCTTTACCGCACAAAAACGCCCGCTCAACCGCAAATCTTCGGCAAGCAAAATAGAGCCATAGCCACCCTGGCCGATAACACGATCAACTTTATAGCGATCGTGCAAAATACTACCGCTCGATATTTCTTGTTTCATACGGTGTCTTCTATCCAACCCATTTTGTCTCTGGGAGGAATGCATTATAATGAATTATAAAGTATTCTAGAGATAAAATGGAAGATCCAGTTCTCATTGCCAACAACAGCTCCCTGGATGGCCAACAATGGGTCATCACTGACACCTTGCTCATCGGTCGCGATGCAAGCTGTGATGTGGTTATCCCCGACCGCCAGGTTTCCCGCCAACACGCGCGCATCACCAAAACCGGCGCGATAGTCATGATTGAGGATTTGGGCAGTAAAAATGGTACTTATTTAAACGGTCAGGTCCTCACCGAAGCGAAACAACTCGTTGAAGCGGATGAGATCACGGTTGCCTTTACCCAAAACTTCTTGTTCCTGAGCTCCGATGCCACCATGCCACTTTCTGGCATTCCACCCGAGCTAATGAGCGCCTTTAGATTACGCCTGGATGTAAACGCAAAAAGGGTTTGGGTGCGTGGTGTAGAGCTTGATCCACCGCTTTCTGCCCAGCAGTACAACCTTTTGTCTTTTCTGTATGAGCGCGCTGGCGAAGTGGTCAAGCGCGAAGATTTGATCAATGCGGTTTGGGAAGAAGACACACGTTGGGTGACCGAACAGGCTTTTGACGCGCTTGTGCGTCGTCTGCGAGAGCGCATTAGCGCGCTGGACCCCGACTATGACTATATTGTCACCGTCCGCGGGCATGGCTTGCGCTTCCAAAATGACCCCCACTAAATCCAAGATAAATAGCTGACTTAAACAAAAACGCGCTGCAGTTTGGCTTACAGCGCGTTTGTTTTTTATCAAATGATAGTTTTAGTCTTCTGCAGAAGCCGCTTCAAAGTTCTTGCGCATCATAAATTTTTGACTTGCGTTGTTTACTTCCAGCAGTTTCTCTAGCAACTCCGGTTGAGCACCACCTTGCTCCACCTGATTGATCAGTCCACCTAAGACCTGGAAGAAATCATCATTAATGCCTTCGTGAGCTTCTTCCAAAACCTGATTTAGGGCGTCCTCATCCGGTGCTTGCAGCAAAATGTCAATCAACTCCAGATACACACTGCTCTCATTGGCTGAGCGGAAAACAGTCAGGACAGTCACAATTTTCTTAACCCGTTCATCGTCGCCGGCTTCTTTTGCTTTCATAAACTCATCATTCAGCACTTCTAGCGTGGCCTGAGTAAAGCGGGGCAATGCCGCTTGGCTTGCCTCAACCAGGTTTTCTTCCTCGAGCAAAGCGTCAATCATTTCTTTGGCTTCAGCGTGCAAAATCTTTTGAGCTTTGTCAATTTCTTCACTTAGATTCAAGAGCTCGTCGCGTAAGGTTTCAAGTTTGCTTTTTTCTTCAGCTTCGGCTGCTTCAATTTTATCGCTGAGGATTTGGAAGAACTGATAATCCATACCTCCGCGCGCGGCGCTTACCATCATGGTTAGTTTCACTTTTGACTCAGCTGACTCGATTGCCAAATCCAAAAGCTTCTCGCGGGTTAAGCCTTCCTGGCTAATGGTTTGAAGCTTGTTCATCACCTCTTGGGCTTCAGCAGAATCCTTGGCAATCTTCTTTCCAACCGTAGTATGCTCCAGCGCGACAGATTGCAAACCTGCCAATGCCTGGGCGCCTTGTTGGTCACCGGCTGCCAAAGTTGCCTGAACCAAACGAGAAAGCAAAACAAAAAAGTCCTCTGTAACCCGTTCATCGTCCTGGGCAAGCATTTCGGGCAATGCATCTGGTGACGCCATCATCAAACGCTGGATGAACGCCAGCTGCTCTTGTTGCGCTTTTAACATCTCGGGGGTAATGCCATCCGCTTCTAAAATAGTTTCGTACAAGAGCTCTTTTGTAAGCATGGTTCGCGGGTTAAAGATGTATGCTTTGCGCTTTTCGGGAGGTAAGTCATCCACTGCTTTCTTGATTAGCGGACCAATTACGCGTTCTTGTTCATGAACCGGCGCGCCAAGTTCTGGTGGAAAATAGCTCAAGAGCAGCTCTTTTTCTGGGTCGTGGTAAACGATCGGGGTAGGATAGATGCCCTGACTGCGGCAGCTGGGGCATTGGTAATAATTAGCCTGCCCGGAAAGCAAGATCTGCTTTGCATCCGGGTCGGTGTTGGTATCAAACAGTCGAATAAGATCAACGGTGATGGGGGTTTTACAATTTGGACATGGTACGCTTGTTCTAGCCATATATTCTCTCTTCCTGATAAATAGTGTGTCCATTATAACAGTGCCATGTTAAGATTTTTCTTAATATTTAAGGTCTGATTTTTGTAAACCATCTGTTTTTGAATACAAAAGCAGTGAGACCTTTGTTTTATTCACCAGCCTGGTTTTCAATTCTGATAGAATAGAGATAACAACAAAGACACTTCAAAACAGGAGGCACGAATGTCATTTACTTTAACTTATGCCAGTATGGCCAACCCACCTGAAATCTTCCACACATCCTATGAAAACGCGCTTGCGGACTTAAAAACCAAACTGGGCAAGGATTATCCGCTCATCATCGGTGCTGAAAAACGCTTCAAAACCGAAAAGTTCAGCGTGCATTCGCCAATTAACACCGACTGGGTGCTTGCCACCATGCAAAAAGGTGATGCCCAAGACGCAGCGGATGCCATTGCTGCCGCCAAAGCCGCTTTCCCAGCATGGAGCGCCTTAGCCTGGGAAGAACGCGTGGCACATGTGCGCGCCTTTGCCCAAGCCATTCAGGACCGCATCTTTGAAATCGGCGCAGCGGTTAGCCTGGACGTGGGCAAAAACCGTATGGAAGCCTTGGCTGATGTGCAAGAATCGGTTGACCTCATGCTGTGGCCTTGCACCCAAATGGAAGAAAACAACGGTTACCATGTGATGCTCGCCAACGACCCCATGGAGGGCGTTGTCTCTATGAACGAAAGCCGCATGGTGCCGCATGGTGTTTGGGTAGTTGTGGTGCCTTTCAACTTCCCTGCTGCCTTGGCAGGTGGTCCAATGGGCAACGCGCTGGTCGCTGGTAACACTGTGGTACTCAAACCCGCCACAGATTCACCCTGGGCAACCGCCATGATGATGGAATGTGCAGAAAAATCCGGCATGCCTCCTGGCGTTGTCAATTATGTTACCGGTCCTGGCAGCACCCTGGGTAATGCGCTCATTGATCATCCAGACGTGGCTGGGGTTACTTTTACTGGTTCAGCAGAAGTTGGTTTGGGAATTAATCGCAAATTTGCGGAATTCAAGTACCCACGCCCGGTTGTGCTTGAGCTGGGTGGCAAAAATGCTTCCATCATTTCCAAAAACGCCAATATCGCCGATGCCGCCTTAGGCTGTATGCGCTCGGCTTTTGGCTTACAAGGTCAAAAATGCTCCGCAAACTCACGTATTTTTGTTGAGCGTGAGGTTTATCAGGATTTTGTAGACGAACTCCTGCGACTCACCAATGAGATCAAAATCGGCGACCCCACAGAAAAAGAAAACTGGTTCGGCGCGGTCATAAATCAAAAAGCCGCCGCGGACTATGAAAAATACGTTGCCGACCTCGGTCAAGCCGGTCGCATCCTCACTGGTGGCAAACGTCTTAAAGATGGCGAGCTTGCCAAAGGGCTTTTCTGCGCGCCAACCATTGCCGTGGACGTGCCCATGGACCATTACCTCTGGAAACACGAAATGTTCTTACCCGTCACCATGGTCACCGCTGTTGACAGCCTCGAAGAAGCCATGGGCTATGCCAATGACATCGACTACGGTCTAACGGCTGGTTTTATGGGCAGTCCGGAAGAAGGTGAATGGTTCTTGGAAAACATTCAGGCTGGTGTGTGTTATGTCAACCGCGTTATGGGCTCCACAACCGGTGCCTGGCCAGGATTCCAACCCTTTGGTGGCTGGAAAGCCTCCGGCTCAACCGGGCGTAACACGGGTGGACCTTACGCGCTACTCTCGTACATGCGCGAGCAAAGTCGCACGCGTGTGAGTACAATTTACTAAGATATGCAATAACATTCAGGGCTGGCGGCAAATGTCTTTTTGAAGCCGCCAGCTTTGCCTTAAACTGAGACCCTCATGGAGGAACTATGAGCCGCCAAACAACACAAAAAACAATTGAAATTACAAGTCTGATAAAACTTTCAGATACCCAAATCGCGACAATAAAAGGTGGTAACGAAAACATCCAAATCGCAACCTATCCGAGGGGATCAGCTCACCAAATTCCTGCCGAGCAATGGGAAAAGACTGAAGTACTGCTTACTTCAGGTGATTTTTTACCCACCCGCGACATGGCACCCAACCTTAAATGGATTCAAATGACCTTTGCGGGCGTTGATCCCATTTTAGACCAGCCTATTATCTATGATGAAGCTATTCAACTTACTTCAGCCAGTGGGGTAATGGTGAGCCAAATGGGTGAATATGTGCTTATGGCTATTTTGATGCTTGGGCACAAAATGCCTGCCATTCTGGAAGCCCAGCAAAAAAACGAGTGGATCAGCAATAAATCCGGCATGATTATCCCCAAAGAATTGCGTGGCAGCACGGTTGGCATTGTGGGTTATGGATCGATTGGTCGAGAAGTAGCGCGCGTGCTTTACCCCTTTGGCGTCAAAGTTTTAGCCGCTAAAGCTGACCTCAGCAAACTCGAAGATACTGGTTATATTCCCGAAGGATTGGGCGATCCCAAAGGGGATTACTTCCATCGTTTGTACCCGATTGACGCGCTTTTGGGCATGTTGCCAGAGTGTGATTTCGTTGTACTTACTGCCCCACTTACTGAAAGCACGCGCAACATGTTCTCCACCGAGGCTTTTAACGCCATGAAACCCGAGGCTTATTTCATCAATGTCTCCCGTGGTGGTTTGGTGGACGAAGCGGCTTTAATTACCGCCTTGCGCAACAAAAAGATTGCCGGCGCCATGTTGGACGTCTTTGTTGAAGAACCCTTACCCTCCAAGAGTCCCCTCTGGCGCCAACCCAACCTCTTAATCACGCCTCATGTCTCCGCCATTTCACCCAATCTTCTGGATGATGTTTTAACGCTCTTTGCGGTAAACTTAAAGCGCTATGAGCAGGATTTGCCACTTTACAACCTGATTGACACGCGAAAAGGATACTAATTTTGGACCTGTTTGACCAATCCCTCGAAGAGCAATTGCGCCAGCACGCGCCACTTGCAGCACGCATGCGCCCGCAAACCCTGGATGACATCATCGGGCAAGAGCACATCCTTGGTGAGGGTAGCTTGCTGAGGCGGGTTATTCAAGCCGATAGGCTTTACGGCTCCATAATCCTCTACGGACCGCCCGGCACCGGCAAAACAAGTCTGGCACAAGTCATTGCCAATAGCACCAAAGCCCATTTTGAAAAGCTTAGCGCGGTTTTGGCTGGTGTTGCAGATTTGCGCAAAGCAATCGAGGGCGCGCGCGAACGCCGTCGCCTTTATCAAACCCGCACCATTTTGTTTGTGGATGAGGTGCATCGCTGGAACAAAGCCCAACAGGACGCGCTTTTGCCCCACGTTGAAAACGGGCTAATCACCCTCATCGGCGCAACCACCCAAAACCCCTATTTTGATGTTATCAAAGCCTTGGTAAGTCGCTCGCGCGTATTTGAGCTCAAAAACCTCAGCGCTGAAAACATCAAGGAGGTTTTGCTACGCGCATTGGCTGACACGGAACATGGCTTCGGTCTGCGAAAAATAATCGTTGATGACGATGCCTTGCAACATTTAGCCGAAATCAGCAGTGGCGACGCGCGTAACGCTCTCAACGCCCTCGAACTCGCCGTTGAAAGCACCCCGCTTGGGCAAGACGAAACCCATATAACCCTCGAAGTTGCCCAGGAATCCATCCAGCGTCGTGCCGTCATGTACGACAAAACAGACGACCAGCATTACGACACCATCTCAGCTTTCATCAAATCTGTGCGCGGCTCAGACCCGGATGCCGCACTGTATTGGCTGGCAAAAATGCTTTACGCCGGCGAGGATCCGCGGTTTATTTGTCGCCGATTGATGATATTAGCCAGCGAGGATATCGGCTTGGCAGACCCTATGGGCATTGTTGTGACGAACGCCGCCGCGCAAAACTACGAGATGCTGGGCATGCCCGAAGGCGCTTACCCCATCGCACACGCCACGCTATACCTCGCCACCGCGCCGAAGAGCAATACGGTTGGCGCGTATTTTTCAGCATTGGCAGAGATCGAAAAGAACGGCGCAAAACCTGTGCCAACCCACCTGATGGACGCCAGTCGGGATGCCAAAGCTTTGGGTCATGGCCAGGGCTATGTGTATCCGCATGACTTTGAGGGGCACTGGGTCAAACAACAATACCTGCCCGATGGGCTGCAAGACAAACGCTTTTATAACCCCTCCGACCAGGGTGACGAAGCCAACATTGCCAGGCGTTTGGCAAAATGGCGAGAAACGCTTGAAAAACCCAAAGCCAAAGAATAATTTTCTTTACATAAGCTTTACAAAAACCGCCTCATTTCATATTGACAACCATCTATGTATAGTCTTATAATATTACATAGATAACCATCTATATGAAGTGGAGGTGCGCCATCAATCCAATTGATATTTCCCTTATTTGTAAAAGTCTTGGCGATTCAACCAGACTCCAAATTCTTCAACTACTAAGCGAAGGTGAAAAGTGTGCCTGCAACATTCTAGAAGCTTTCCACATCACCCAGCCTACCCTTTCCTATCACATGAAAAATCTCGCTGAGAGCGCTTTGGTGAACGTGCGCAAAGAAGGTAAATGGAGCTACTATTCCATCAATTGTGAAACCTTGAACGCTTTCAAGTCCTTTTTTGGTGAATTAACTTGTACTTACAACAGAGGAAACTGCACATGCGACTAATTTGGGATTTCATCCAAAACCAGCTTTTGGGCATGAAATGGCTCAACGACTTGGTTGGCAAGCTACTGACCCTGATGGGACTGGATATCAGCAACCGTTGGATTGCCAGCTTGCACTTCTTTGTTTATGATGTCATTAAAATTGTCATCTTATTATGTGTGCTCATTTTCATTATCAGTTACATCCAAAGTTTTTTCCCACCGGAACGCACCAAACGCATCCTCAGTCGCTTTAGAGGCTTAGGCGCAAACATTCTTGCCGCCCTACTGGGTACGGTAACGCCTTTTTGCTCCTGCTCATCCATCCCCTTATTCATTGGCTTTTCCTCAGCCGGGCTGCCTTTGAGCGTCACCTTCTCATTTTTGATTTCTTCGCCAATGGTCGATTTAGGCTCTTTAGTCCTATTAACAACCATTTTTGGCGTAAAGACCGGTGTCTTGTATGTCTTCTTGGGCTTGGTTATCGCTGTTATTGGCGGAACGATAATCGAGCATGCCAGGATGGAAAACCAGTTAGAAGACATCGTTTTAAATGCCCCAAGTTTTGACATCGACACGCCTGAGCTAAACTTCCGCGACCGTCTTGACTACGCCAAAACCCAAATGCTGGAAACGCTAAAAAAAGTCTTCCCATACATTCTGGTTGGTGTTGGCATCGGCGCGCTCATCCACAATTGGATTCCCCAGGACTGGGTCGCTGGCATCCTGGGTGGTAGAAACCCCTTTGGAGTCGTCCTGGCGACTATTATTGGCATCCCTATGTATGGCGACATCTTTGGCACCATCCCTATCGCTGAAGCCCTCTTGGCAAAAGGCGCGCTTTTAGGCACAGTACTAGCTTTCATGATGGCAGTCACCACGCTCAGCTTACCCTCGCTAATCATGTTGCGCAAAGCCATTAAGCCCAAACTCTTAGCCCTGTTCATCGGCATCTGCATTTTGGGCATCATCCTGATTGGGTACCTCTTCAATCTCTTACAACCTTACCTAATCTAACTAAGAAGGAGCATTTTATGACCCCAAGTCAAAACACCATCAAAAACATCAAAATTCTGGGAAGCGGTTGCACGAACTGCAATCGCCTTGAACAAGCTACCAAAGATGCATTAAGCAAACTGGGCATCGAAACACCAGTGGAACACGTCACCGATTTTATAGAAATCGCCCGATATGGCGTCATGTCTACCCCGGCCTTGGTGATTAATGACCGGGTTGTTTCCTATGGCAGGGTGCTTAAAGTTGATGATGTCATCAACATGATCGAGAAAATCAAAGGGGAACACAATGTCTCCTAAACCCAAAGTAGCCTTTGTTTGCGTTCATAATTCCTGCCGTTCACAAATAGCCGAAGCCTTGGGGAAACACCTCGCAAGTGATGTTTTTGAAAGCTATTCGGCTGGCACAGAAACGAAAGACCGCATCAACCCCGACACTGTGCGCTTGATGAAAAGCAGATACGGCATCGACATGGAGGCGTCGCAAAAGCCCAAACTGCTGGCAGACATTCCCAAGGTGGACATAGTGGTCACCATGGGATGCGAGGTCAATTGCCCCTGGTTGCCTTGCAAACACCGCGAGGACTGGGGCTTGGACGACCCCACCGGTCAATCGGACGAGGTCTTTTTGGCTACAATGAATATAATTGAAAGCAATGTTTTAGACCTTAAAAAACGTATTTTAGACAGCAAAATTAAACTTTAAAGCACTTTAGTTTGCAATGATTTTGGCGAGAACAGCATAACAAGCCTTTTTTGCTTAGCAACCTTGCCATTCATTTGCTAAAAACCGGATCTGGAATTGATGAAAACTAAAAAAGAAAATCGAAACATAAGCCATTCGGGCTTGCCTCACATGACTACGCCCAAGACTTCTACCCGCACCGGCGAAAAAACACTTTGTATAGGAGTAGACGGCACCAAGGGCGGTTGGATCGCTGCCATTCTTGAAGAGCTTGATTTGTCTATTGTACGCTTTTATACCATTGAAGACCTTTGTAATAGCTACCCAAACGCATCCGTTATATTGATTGATATTCCAATAGGTCTTCCAGAAAGCCCTGCTGACCTACGACCAGATAGCCTATTACGAAAGTCCATGAAAGGTAAAGCTTCCAGTGTTTTTTCAACGCCATGCAGACAAGCTTTAGCATGTGGGGATTACCAAAAGGCCTCGGCTCAAAACAAAAAAGTTTTAGATCGGAAGCTTAACAAGCAGTCCTATGCGATCATTCCCAAAATAAAAGAAGTCGATGATTTTATAATCAAACATGCGGAATGGCAAAACAGATTATTGGAAAGCCATCCCGAGTTTGCTTTCATGACCTTAAATAAAAATCAGCCTGTATTCGAAAGCAAGAAAACGAAAGAAGGCCAGCAAATACGGAAAGACCTATTATCACGCCACATAAAGAATTTAGATCAATGTTTGGAGCAACTGGCTCAATTTCCCAAAAAACAATATCCTCTTGATGATGTATTGGATGCTATTTGCCTCGCTGTGATTGGTAGATTTGGAATGTGTAAGGGATTTTTGACTATTCCAGAAAAGCCAAACCTTGACCCGCAAGGATTAAAAATGCAAATCGTGTTTGCGAACTCAGATTAGATTCATCTAGCCAAGCTATCAGCACGAACGATTTCCAAGGGTTTTCAATAATACTATCCCTGTTAAAAAGATCCCTTCCCAACTGGTGAATCGTGGGACGACTTTCATATTAACCATAAAACAAAACACACCAGTATCCCCACTGTGTGTGCCATTGATTTCTTTTTTGATCACGCCGGTGTCCCACCGTGCGTGCTCTTTATATATGTTGCCCCAGGTGAATTATTTAGCACCCAATCCAACAACACCCTAGGTATTAATTTTGTTTATCGAAAGCCCTTCGGTGAGGACACCGAGGGCATCAGGTTGATAGGATTCTTCATTGCTCATCGGTGAGGACACTGAGGGTATCAGGTTAATAGTGCTCACCGTGACGAACGAATGTGTTTTTTCGATCACGCCGGTGTCCTCACCGTGCGTGCCATTGATTACTTTTTCGATCTCGCCGGTGTCCCCACCGTGCGAGCACATTAGGTCTTTTTGATCTCGCCGGTGTCCCCACCGTGCGAGCACATTAGTTGTTTTCCGCATGATTGGACCTTTAGCAGCCAATTAAACAAGTCCCTAAATTGTTGGTTTTAGTACCTCTTAACCCTTCGGTGAGGACACCGAGGGCATCAGGTTACTTGCCCTCACCTACACGCAGGTACAAACAAGGGTATTTAGCCTGGCGGTCCTGGTTAAGTTGTTCGGCATGGCAAGATGCCATGCCTATTTCAAACCAACAAAAAGCTTATCCCGCTTGGGCGACAAACTGGCTGTTATACAAATCCGCGTAGAAGCCATCTTTCGCCAGAAGTTCATCATGCGTGCCAATTTCAACAATATTGCCATCGCGCAGCACCAAAATGCGGTCGGCATTCTTAATCGTCGAGAGGCGGTGTGCAATCACAAAACTGGTACGCTCCTTCATCAGCTTGGTCATCGCTTTTTGGATCAAAACCTCCGTACGCGTGTCAACAGAACTGGTTGCCTCGTCCAAAATCAGGATTGGCGCGTCTGTTAAAACCGCGCGGGCAATCGTCAAAAGCTGTTTCTGTCCAGCCGAAACGTTGCTGGCATCCTCATTGAGCTCAAAGTCATAACCGCCCGGTAAGGTGCGCGTAAAGTGGTCGGCATACGCCATATCAGCGGCCTGCATCACCTCTTCATCAGTGGCATCCTGTCGTCCATAGCGGATATTCTCCATAATCGAGCCATTAAACAGCCAGGTATCCTGCAAAACCATCGCAAATTTAGAGCGTAAAGTCTCGCGGGTCATATCCTTGATGTCAACGTCATCGATTTTGATGTAACCACAGCCAATCTCATAAAAACGCATCAAAAGCTTCACCAAGGTCGTCTTGCCGGCACCTGTGGGACCAACAATCGCAATTTGTTGTCCAGGTTTAACATCCAGTGAGAAACCGTCCAACACAATTTTTTCTGGGTCGTAGCCAAAGCAAATGTCATTAAATTCCACATGTCCAAGCACCTTATCCACATCTACGGGCTTCTCAGGATCCGGGGTTTCCTCTTTTTCATCCAGGAACTCAAACACCCGCTCAGATGCCGCAGCGGTTTGCTGGAGCACGTTTGAAATGTTGGCAATGTTCATCATCGGACCGGTAAAGGAACCCAGGTACTGAATAAAAGCCTGAATATCACCCAGGTTGAGCTTACCTTGAACCATCAGATAGCCACCCACCATCGCCACTGCGACATAACCCAGGTTGCTGAACAAGCGCATCAGGGGCATCATAATATTGGAGATGAACTGCGCGCGCCAGGCACTGTTGTAAAACTCATTATTGAGCGTTTCAAAGTGTTCGACGCTGGCTTCTTCACCGTTATTGGTCTTGAGCACCACATGCGCACCGTACATTTCTTCAACATGCCCGTTGATGTGCCCCAAATAAGCCTGTTGCTTGCGAAAATAACCTTGCGAGCGTCCCACCACAATACGTATCATGATAATTGTGAGCGGTACAACCGTCAGACCGACCAAGGTCAAAGTAACGTTAATCGTGAGCATCATCACCAAAACGCCAATCACTGAAGTGACCGAGGTGATAATCTGCGAGAGGCTTTGGTTGAGCGTGTGCCCGATGGTATCCACATCATTGGTAATGCGTGAAAGCACCTCGCCCTGGGTAACCCCGTCATAAAAGCTTAGAGGCAAGCGATGCAATTTTTCAGAAAGTTGATTGCGCATGCGGTAGATGATATCTGCGGAGATATGCACCATCACCTGCCCCTGCAAAAAGCCAAACAATGCAGACAAACCGTACAAAGAAATCACGCGCAACAAAATGCCGCCAATTTTCGCAAAATCAACGCCTAATGGATCACCACGCACAATGCGCATCACACCGGCATACAATTCCGTGGTTGCTGAGCCTAAGATCTTGGGCCCAAAAATTGAAAAGACACTGGAGCCAGCTGCCACAAGCAAGACGATTAAAATCAGCCATTTATACTTACCCAGGTAAGCAATCAGGCGCCGCATACTGCCTTTAAAGTCACGCGCTTTTTCACCGGGCATCATGCCCGCGCCACCTGGCCCTCGTCTTCGCGGACCACCATGCCCACCCGGCTGTCCAGGTTCAACAGGCTTGGAAGATGCAAAAGCAAATGGGTTTAGGGTTTTCTTTTCTTCGTTCACAACTCGTTTTTCTTGACTCATGCCAACTCCTCCTCGCTCAATTGAGACTGGGCAATTTCCTGATACGTTTGGCAGGTTTTGATCAAATCATCATGATGCCCAAGACCCACCAAGCGCCCATTTTCCAGGACCAGAATCTGGTCAGAATTTCGGGCGGTTGACACTCTTTGGGTCACCACAAAGACGGTTTTATCAGCAATGCGAGGTCTGATAGCTTTGCGTAAAGCCGCATCTGTCTTAAAGTCCAATGCTGAGAAACTGTCATCAAAAATGTATACCGGGCTGTCTTTTATGATGGCGCGGGCGATGGAAAGCCTTTGCTTTTGCCCACCCGAAAGGTTTATGCCGGCTTGAGCAACCTCGGTATCCAAACCACTCTCAGAGCTAAACACAAAATCTGAAGCCTGAGCAACCTCAACCGCGGTTTGCATTTTGTCTTCACTGGCTTCATGGTTACCCACCAAAAGGTTCGACTTAACCGTGCCGCTAAAGAGCATCCCTCTTTGAGGCGCATAACTGATGTTTTCACGCAGTTCATGTTGGGTCACATCACGGATATCCACCCCATCCAGGGTGATTTTGCCCTTAGTCACATCAAAAAGACGTGGCAAAAGGTTAATCAAGGTTGATTTACCACTACCGGTTGAGCCAATCACCGCGGTTACTTGCCCTGGCTCAGCTCTAAAACTGATATCATGCAAAACGTCTTCTTCAGCACCCGGATAGCGGAAATCCACGTCATGGAATTCAATGACGCCTTGGGTAGGAACAGGAAAACTGAGCGGTTCAACCGGGTCGAGAATCACATTTTCGCGATCCAAAACGTCAGCGATACGCTCACCAGAAACCGTTGCACGGGGCAAAATGACAAAGAGCATTGAAAGGTTCAGGAATGCCATCAAAATCTGCATGGCATATTGCATAAAAGCCATCAAATCACCCACCTGCATGCTGGATTGCGCCACCTGATGCGCGCCAACCCAAATGATGAGTACTTGCGCACCAGACATGACCAAGGTCATCAATGGCATGATAAAGGACATCGTGCGCCCAATGCCACGCATATTTTTTGCCACATCGATGTTGGCGTCATCAAAGCGGGATTCTTCAAACCTTTGCTTATTAAAAGCGCGAATGACCAGCATACCTGAAAGATTTTCACGCATAATCAGGTTGAGACGGTCGATGAGCAACTGCATGCGTTTAAAGCGAGGGGTTACCAATGCAAAAATCAGTGCCACTAAGAGCACCAGGATGACCACCGCCAATGCAATTGTCCACCACATGCTGGGGCTTTTGTCGAAAGCGTTTATCACGCCCAAAATACCAATCAAAGGCGCCTGGAACGCCATGCGAATGAGCATAAAGGACACCATTTGCACTTGTGCCACGTCATTGGTGGTGCGGGTGATGAGAGAAGCGGTAGAAAAATCGCCGAACTCAGCACTGGAGAAGCTTTCCACTTTCTTAAAAATGGCAGAGCGCATATCGCGTGCCACCGCAGTTGAGGTCCGCGCGGCAAAGAAGCTCACCAGAATGGAGCTGATTACCGCCACAATTGAAACACCGATCATCACCGTCCCAATTTTGAGGATGTAATTGCTTTGGAACTTAACAATATCCATACCCATGGCTTTATACTCATCCACAACCGCACTAATGCTCATTTGGTTGAGAATGGTGCCTTCAAGCTGGCTTAAATGACCGCTGATACTATCACGCAATGCTTGACGTTGGTCCTTTGGTAAGGTCTCCAACATCTGCATGATGTCAGTTCCTTCGGTGAGCTGATCAAATTTAAATGGGAAGTTTTCGCCCAAAACCTGTTTGGCTTTTTCGGAATCTTCCTGGATGAGATTAAGTGCCTCAACAACAATCATTGGCTTGGCAAGCTTTTCCTCAATGGCATCCTTTTCAGCTTTGCTGATTTCTTTCAAAACATAAACCGACTGATCGCTCAAAACCGGGTAGGTTTTTATCAAATTGGCGGCAGATGTGCTTCCAGGTTCAACCAAACTGTAATGGTCCAGTACCTCTGCCTGGTCTTCCGCTGGCATCATCGTAACCAGACGGTCCATGGTCGATTGGCGCATCGCCACGGGCAGGCTGCTTTCAACACCGTTCTTTTGAATGCCTGTATTGACAATTTTCGAGAGGTAGTCTGGTAAAGCCAGGTTAGACCAAGCCACCGCAACCACTAACAAGGCAGCCAAAAGGATGTTGAACCAATAGGGTGTGTAAAATCTTTTTAGTCGCAACATATCGTTTCACTCATTTCTCAGGCGTATTTTCCAGTTCATTTTCTTTGTACTGTTTCATGCGATCCACCAGGTTCTCCAAAGCGCCAGCGATAGGCTCAGCCTCACTTGGCTCAATAGTCTGGCAAAAGAGATCAATCCAGGCATGCCGGGCTTGCTTGGAATCCTGAATCAGCTTTAAACCAGCATCGGTCAGGCTAAGCAATTTGGAACGCCTGTCTTCAGGGTCTTCTTCGCGGTGAACCAGGTTCAATTCAACCAGTCGGTCAATCATTTGCGAAGCAGCCGCCTTGCTGATACCCATATGACAAGACAGCGTATTAACCGTACACCGCTTATGATGGTGGATGAAAAACAAACTGTTCATCTGCGCGAAACTATAGCCGTTTTCGTGGATGAATTTCCGGTTGTTTTCCATGGATTGGCGGGTGGCTAGTTCCGCCCAGGTGTGTAGAATTTTTGATAAGGTTTCAGACATCGTGCACTCCTAGATAGTAAACAGGAGTGAACTATAAAGCTAACTTAACTAAATGTCAAGATGTTTTACAAGCTTTGCCTAAGACATGTTCGCATGCTTATAAGGCATTTATTCTTTGAGGCTTAGACCCAATCATAGCTGCGGCTTATGGCTTTGTGCCAACCAGCAAGCAAGGACTTTCGCGTTTCTTCATCCATGCCGGGAAGCCATTGTTCCCTGGCTTGCCAGGTTTTTTTGAGCTCAGCCAAGTCTGACCAAAAACCAATCGCCAAACCCGCCGCAAAAGCAGCTCCTAATGCTGTGGTTTCATCTACCTGTGGCCTCAATACTGGAATATTGAGGATATCCGCCTGAAACTGCATCAACAAACGGTCCTGCACCATACCGCCATCTATTTTTAAGGTGCTCAGGCTTACGGCGCTATCTTTGCGCATGGCTTCAAAAACATCAGCCGTTTGATAGGCAGTGGCTTCAAGCGCAGCCCGGGCGATATGTCCGGCACTGGTAAAGCGGGTCATCCCAGCAATCACGCCACGCGCATCCGATCGCCAATAAGGCGCAAACAAGCCAGAAAAAGCCGGCACAAAGTAAACCCCGCCGTTATCTTCTACGCTGGAAGCAAGAGCTTCAATTTCATCTGACGCTTTGATGATGCCCAAATTGTCACGCAACCATTGCACCAAAGCGCCGGCAATGGCAACGGAGCCCTCCAATGCATAAACCGCCGGCTGTCCCTTAATTTGAAATGCCATTGTGGTGAGTAAACCATTTTGACTAAAGATAGGTTTTTCGCCAGTGTTCATCAACATAAAACAGCCCGTGCCGTAAGTGTTTTTTGCTTCTCCCGGCTCAAAGCAACATTGACCAAAAAGCGCGGCGTGCTGGTCGCCCAAATTACCGGAGATGGGCACACCTTTCAAGACCGGGTGGGCAACTTCGCCATAAATCTCACTAGAGCTGCGGATTTCGGGCAAAACCTGGCGGGGAACATCAAAAGCTTTTAGCATCTCAGCGTCCCATTCCAGGCTGTTGATGTTCATAAGGAAAGTACGCGACGCATTGCTCACATCGGTAATATGCAAGCCGCCGCTCAGTTTCCAAATCAACCAGGTATCCATCGTGCCAAAGAGCAAATCCCCTGCTTCGGCGCGCTCACGCGCTTTGGGCACATTTTTCAAAATCCAATGCAACTTCGAGGCAGAAAAATAAGGGTTTGCTGGCAATCCTAAGCGCGCTTGTAGCTTTGAAGCGCCGTGTTCGCGTTCAAAATCAACCATAAACGCCGCGGTGCGGGTATCCTGCCAGACAATAGCGTTGTAAATGGGCAAACCGGTGTGCTTATCCCAAACGAGTGTGGTTTCACGCTGGTTGGTGATGCCCATTGCGGCAATGTCTTCAATGCTGGCAGAAGCCTGTTGCAAACAAGCCGTAATCAGCTCAAGCACATTATGCCAAATCTCAAGCGCGTCATGCTCCACCCAGCCGGCTTTTGGCATAATCTGGCGGTGTTCCTTACGTAAAATAGCCACAATGTGGGCTTGCTTATCAAAAAGCGCACAGCACGTGCTGGTTGTTCCTTGATCAATGGCGAGAATGTATTTTTTCATGTTGCCTCCGATATGACACAATAATACCAAGTTGTCATAGAATTAGGGTAATTGCTTTTGCATTAGCATTCAGGAGAATTATGTCAAAAAACGAGTATGACATTCTAATTATTGGTGGAGGTGTAGTAGGCAGTATGATTGCCCGCTGGCTCTCCCGTTATGAGCTGCGCTTATTGCTCATCGAAAAAGAGGCTGACTTGTGCATGGGTTCCTCTGCAGCAAATACTGCCATTATCCATGCCGGATATGACCCTGTTCCGGGTTCACTCAAAGCCGCCTTGAATGTGCGCGGCAACGCGATGTATGACCAGCTTTCCGCCGAACTTGGTTTCGCTTTTGAACGCCCAGGGGATATGGTTGTGGCTGTTGGTGAAGAAGAATGGCCAAACCTGCTGGCGCTCCACGAATTTGGCAAACAAAACGCGGTGCCCGACATGCATCTGTTTGACGCCGCGGAAGTTAAAAAGCGCGAGCCTCACATCAACCCCAATGCCATTGGCGCACTTTGGGCAGGCACTACCGGCATTGTGGATCCTTTCCAGGCAACCATCGCCGCTGCTGAAAACGCCGTGATGAATGGCGCAGAAGTTTTGCTCAACACAGCTTTTACAGATTTCATCATCGAAAACAAGCGGGTTGTTGGCGTTAAAACAACCCGGGGCGAGATGAGAGCACGCTGGGTCATTAACGCTGCCGGCATTTACGCCGATGCGGTGATGCACAAAGCCAACACTGGCAAAGACTTCAAAATAACACCCAGACGCGGTGAGTATTTCGTGTTTGACCCCGCGGACGTACAAATCAATAACGTGCTCTTCCCGGTACCCAGTGCCAAAGGTAAAGGCATTTTGGTGACCACCACGGTGCACGGCAACACCATCGCCGGACCAAACGCCCAGGTCATTGATGACAAAGAAGACACCGCCACCACAAGTGCTGGCATGGACGAAGTTATTGCCGGTGCGCAAAAACTCATCCCCAGCATCAACCCGCGCTTCACCATCGCCACTTTTGCCGGTTTGCGGGCGATGGGCAACGCAGCCTGCAAAACACCTGGCGTAAATTACCATGCTGATTTTCTGATTGAGGTCTCGCCAGAAATTGGTGGGCTGATTAACGTCGCGGGTATCGAATCACCCGGACTTTCCGCCTCACCTGCGATTGCTGAGTATGTGATCGAAGTTCTTAAAGATGCCGGTGAAACGCTCATTGAGAAGAAAGACTGGAACCCCATCAGACCCGCCCGACCAAGATTCCGCGAATTGAGTCATGCCCAACGGCAGGAACTGGTCAAGCTTGATCCGGCTTACGCGCGGGTAATTTGCCGCTGTGAGAACATCACCGAAGCAGAAATCGTGCGTGAAATTCATGCGCCAATCCCCGCCACCACTTATGACGCCATCAAACGACGCACTTGGTTGGGCACAGGACGCTGCCAAGGCGGTTTCGACTCGCCTTTAATAAGCAAAATCTTAGCGCGTGAGTTAAAACTTTCTGAATTGGAAATCAGCAAGCGTGGTGAGGGATCAAACTTTTTGTTCCGCGAAACCAAATCTGTTGAGGAGCTCGAGCGATGAAAGAAAGCTATGATGTGGTTGTAATTGGCGCTGGACCGGCTGGTTTGGCTAGCGCGATAGAAGCAAAAAAATCCGGCGCGGATAAGGTTTTGGTCATTGAACGCGACCGCGAGCCAGGTGGCATTTTGTTGCAATGCATTCATAACGGGTTTGGCTTGCATACTTTCAAAGAAGATTTGCCCGGACCTGCTTACGCCCAACGCTTTATAGACGAAGCTGCCTCAGTTGGCGTTGACCTTCTTTTGGACACCATGGTGATGGAGGTCTCTGAAGAGCGGCAATTATGGCTCTCGAGTGCCTCTAAAGGTTACTTTAGCCTGGATGCCAAGGCGGTGGTTTTGGCCATGGGCTGCCGCGAACGCACCCGCGCTCAAATCCGCATCCCTGGTATGCGTCCTTCGGGCGTTTTCACTGCCGGCACAGCACAACGCTGGGTCAACGTTGAGGGTTATATGCCCGGCAAGCGCTTTGTCATTTTGGGCTCTGGCGATATTGGCATGATTATGGCGCGGCGCCTGACCCTTGAAGGGGCTAAAGTTGAAAGCGTGCTTGAGGTGCAAAACTACCTTTCGGGTCTCATGCGCAACTATGTGCAATGCCTTGAAGACTGGAACGTGCCTCTGCATTTACGACATACCGTCAAGCGCGTCATCGGCAAAAACCGCGTTGAAGCTGTCGAAGCTGTAGCGGTGGATGAAAAATGGCAATTCATCCCCGGTACTGAGAGGATTATCCCCTGCGACACGCTCTTGCTTTCGGTTGGACTAATCCCTGAGAATGAATTGAGCAAACAGGCAGGTGTGAAGCTTGACCCCATTACCGGCGGTCCAGTTGTAGACCAAAACTTCCAAACCAACTTAGCTGGCGTCTTTGCGGCAGGAAACGTGGTGCATGTGTATGACCTGGTTGACTACGTATCCGAAGCCGGTGACCAAGCCGGCAAAGCTGCAGCCTTGTTTGCACAGTCGCTTTTGACCCCTGCCAAGAAAACCATCCCAGTAAAAGCCGGAAAAAACGTGCGCTATGTGGTTCCCCACACTTTGGACCCCCTGGCACTGGAGAAAGAAGACATCGTTTTGCAATGCCGGGTGAGCCAACCCATTGAAGAAGACGTTTGGTTTGAAGTGCGCAATGAAAACCAGTCCATCGTGCGCAGATCAGACCGTTATGCGCGTCCTGGTGAGATGGTGAGCGTCAAGTTGACCCCATCCATGTTTGCGGATGTGATGCAAGCTGATGCGTTGACCCTGGATATTTATGCAAAATCGGAGGCATAAGATGGAAGAGAAAAACTTTATCTGCACCGCATGTCCGATGGGCTGCAAATTGATTGTGCGCATGGAAAATGATGAAGTCATTCAGGTTTTGGGGCATCGTTGCCGGCGTGGTGAGGGCTACGGACGCCAGGAAGCCACAGCGCCCAAACGCATGCTCGCCACTACGGTTCGCACGATTAATGGCAAGCATCCCTTGTTGCCGGTTTACACTTCAAGCGAAGTGCCAAAAGCAAAAATGGCAGAGATTCTTGCCATCTTACGCCAGGTTGAAATCAGCTGCCCTGTAAAAATGGGTGATGTGGTTTTGGAGAATATTGCCGATACAGGTATTGATATTTTAGCAAGCCGGGATATGTAAGTTCGACCTAAAAGGGGTTTATTCGCTTTGCCCGTGTCCTAAAACAATAAACTTTTCGATGCCAAAAACATCGTCAAAGTTGTTTTCGTCCACCACAAAAAAGCGCACTTTGCCATCCCACAAACGGTTAGAATCTGCCGCGAGCAGTTTGCCGTCTGTCTTTGCCAGGATAAGCCCAACATGTCCGGGCAAACCGTCAAACACAAACACATCACCCGCTTTGTAACTGTCAATCGTCAAGGACTTGCCCACCAAAATCCTTTCACCGCCATATCCAACGCTGTTTGTGCCTTCTGTGCCGTAAACATAGCTTGGGATCAGTTGCCCGGCGAATTCCACCGGTGCGCTGCTGATGTCAGGCAAAGCAAGCGAGGGGTATAAATCAGTCAGGATCATCACAAACCCGATACATTGCAATGGCTCGCCCTTGATCTGACGATTGGCACCTTTATCAATCACCCGGCTGATGTTTGCCTCCGGATTTTCAGGCGCGCCTTGATAGCGGGCATACCAGTCAGAATCCTTGATATATGCATTCAAAAATTGCCCTTGGTCTTCAACATAGCTGTTAACCGTGTTGGCAAAATCCATAATATCCTGCAAGGTGGGGTCTGCCGCGATAATCTCAGCAAAAGCCTCAATGTTCTCAACATCATAAATCATGCGGGAAAGTTTTTCAGTGTTGGTTTCCGTGAGCGGATAGTAGCGAACAGCCCTCTGGATTTCTTCCGCTTTGAGTCCGCTTTCATGTTTCGTCTCGCGGAATTGTTGCACTTCCTCAGAAAGGACTTTTAGCATTGCCAATTGGTCTTTGGGTGCTTCTTCAGAAAAGCTAAGCGAAACAAGCATTCCCATATCTGAAGGTCCATCCACACCATTTTCCCAGGTTTCATCAAAGTCCAATCCAGTGCGGAAGATGTGCAGGTTCAATTTCAGGTATGCGGTTTTGGGCTGCTTCCATTTGAGGTCAAATTTTTGATACTGCTCTGGCCCGAATTCGATGGCAGAATCCACCAAAAAGCGCGGGAAGCTAAAAGGCCCTTGGTGGTAAAGATCACGGTGGGCGTGCTTTTCCTGGAACAAATAGTTAGGATAACCATCCGCAATCAATAAGGTAGAAAGACCTGTGGCAATCGCGCAAATACCATTGGCACGGATGGGCGACTTGAATTTATTAAGCCCATCTTTATAGAGGTTGAAAAACTCTCCATTAGCCAAACCCACCAAACCCAGGTAAGAGTAATCATGCCCTTGCAAAAACGCGCCACTGTTTTCCTGTATGGCAGAGATTTGTTTCAATGCCAGCAATATGTTCTCGACTTTATTGGGGTAGATATCATCCCGGGTGGCAGTAAAAGTGACCACAGCGTTGTCGCTTTGTTCCAAATCGGCAAAATCCAGCTGGCTACCATCCGGGGCATGCACCGAGAGAGGCATAGCAAGCACCCAGGTTTGATGCGTGTTATAGCTGTTGGCAAGCAGCCCCAGGCTCAATTCAATGCCATTTGGCAAAGAGAAAACCTTAATCTTTTCGAGTTGAAAATCAAACCCCAGCGGCACCGGAACAAGTTGAACATCCCAGATCGTTTCCATTAGAAAATCAGGTCGCAAGGGAATCATAAAGAGCGGTGTCTCGCGCAAGGTTTTAATGCGGGTTCCTTCGGGCACCTCATGCGTTTCTAAGACTGTCGCTTGCTCATGGTTTTGAGCGAAGAATTCCCAGGCGATGTCTTCAAGCTCTTCAGGGCTAACCAGCTTCGGTGTGGCTGAAGGCGTTGGGCTTGCGCTTGGTTTTGGCGTTGCGCTGGGCACTAAAGTTGGGCTAGCACTTGCGGTTGGGCTGGCGGTGGGACTTATAACTTGGCTTGGGAGAGAGGTTTCTGTCACTTGCGGCGAGACAGTTTGCACGGTATTGGCATTCAAACCACAGGCATTAAGCATCAACAGCAATGCCAACACAAGACTCAAAACAGTCACTGAGCTTCGCATTGAGGTTTGTTTGCTATCCAATTCGCTCCTAAGAAACCTGTCCCAAAAGCTTAGGCTTAGGCGCGTTCTTCTTGCACAATCTTAACGCCGCTGCTGGTGCCAATGCGACTTGCGCCGGCTGCAATCATGGCTTGCGCATCGGCAAGACTGCGCACACCACCAGATGCCTTAACACCCATCTCAGGTCCAACCACAGCGCGCATCAGGCGCACATCCTCAAGCGTTGCTCCGCCACCGCCAAAACCGGTTGAGGTCTTCACAAAATCAGCACCCATTGCTTTGGCAATTAGGCAGGCAGTCACTTTTTCATCTTCGGTCAAAAGGCAAGTTTCGATAATCACCTTCACGATAACATCATGCAAATGCGCAATGCGTACCACCTGGCGGATATCAAGTGCCACGTTGGCAAGTTCATCGGCTTTTAACTCGCCAATGTTGATAACCATATCAATTTCTGTGGCACCTTGCATAATGGCATCTTCGGTCTCAAACACCTTGGCTTCGGTGCTCATTGCCCCAAGTGGAAAGCCAACCACGGCAGCAACTTGAACATCCGTACCTTCCAAAATTTCGACACAGGTATTAACCCAATAGCTGTTCACACAAACTGCGCCAAAGTTATATTGGGCGGCCTCTTTACAAAGGTTTACAATTTTTTCTTCGGTGGCATCAGGCTTCAACAGGGTATGGTCAATGAGTGCGGCGATATCTGAGCCCTCTTGTGGCGCGGCGTCATCCAGTTCAATCTCAACTAAGCGGCCACGATGATCAAACTTTGCGCTCAGCATCTTATCGCCATATCTGGCATTTTTCTTGCGATGATATTCAAAAGTCATTTCCTCGTCCATGGTTTTCTCCGTTAGATTTTCTGCTTCTATTTTACTATCCCTGGGTGCAATTTCTCAACTATCGTCCCAAGCAGACGTATTTGCAGCTTATAAATTCATCATTGATAGTGTAACCCAGAACACATTCCTCTTTCTCGGGCGGAAAAGCTTCAGTCAGGCTTTTGGCATGTGTCGCAAAAAAGTCAAACTCTGCTTTTTCGGGCACTTTGTAAGTATGCCACTTGCCTGGAGGATCCTGGTCTTCCACTTTCAAGGAGCGGCAAGCCAACACCTTACCTAAATTATCTCGCATTTCCTCTGATTGATTTGGCATTAGATAGTGTCGATAAAGCTCAGGAATGGCTTCTTCACCCATCGATAAAGCCAAGTACGAGCCATCAAACCTTGCTCTGGAGCTGGTTTTGTGCTCCTGTTTCATGAGCAAAGTAGCTTGATTAATGTTCAAGCGCGTAATGGTTTTATCCACATTGACCGCGGCTAATGTGATCCCAAACAAGAAACTGCTCACCAGCAAGACCAAAGCCAGGCGTTTTAGGTTTCGGCTTATTTCCATCACTGCCAAAGCCACCAGAATCAGTGCCAGGAAAATCATAAAGACATGCGCCACCAAGCGATCGCGGGTAAAGCCATAAGCCGCTTCATAAAGTAATAGACGCTGAAAGGCAGAGACCAACATCAAACCCACCAAAACCAAGAGCAAAGTAGCCAAAACTGAGAAAGACACTTTTTGCAATTTTGTTTCGCGCTTTGTCACTGAAGAAAAAAGGTAATGCACCACGGCGGCAATGCTCGCAGCAACCATTAATTCCCTAAATCCGCTCGTGGCATAGCTTGAGTAAGTATGCCCATCAATGGCGATGTTCGCAGCACCGCCAAAAAAGTAAGCCCATTGCCCCACGATAAAAACCAGGAACATCACACTCACCAAAGCCAAGGCAACCATGGCAGCGGTATGCGCCAAGAAAGGGGACACCAAAGCTTCATCCGGTTCAAGCCTTTCTTTGCCGTGTGAGCGGCTAAGCATATAGTACAAAGCGCCTGCAATGCCCCAAAAGAAAAACAACACTAAAAACAACTGAGGCCAAAACTTTTCGAACCTGTAAAACCTGAATAAGTCCAAAAATGCTTTAATGTTTGCGGCAAATTGACTATCCGCTGAGCCTAATAACCTGCCAAAGATGAGTAAAAGCGGGATAGCAATGGCAACGCCCAGTAAAACGGTGCCCACAGTGTGTAAAACCTTTTTAGACTTAGGAGCATCCGCCTTGTTTTTATTCACGTCCACAATCGCGCGTGGCAAGCCGATCATGGTGTGGATGCCAAAAAAGAAATGGCGCTTGATGGTTTCACGGATGCGGTAGCCAACCCACTGCCCGCTCAGCATACTTGCCATCAACAAAGACAGCCCCATCAAAACAAAGATAATCAAAGCGGCGTTTGTGTATGGCTCCGTTCGGAACACAGTCAAAATAGAAGAGGCTGACACCATCGCCATTAGCGGGAAGCTTTGCCAGGGGATTTTGCGTTTTTCAGTCAAGCTCAAAACAAGCGCGCCTACCATTATAGCGTTCACAATAATGGCAAACTGCTTACCAAAAGCTTGCTCAAAGACGAGCAAATCAATGCCTAAAGCCAAAAGGAAAGCCACAAGCAACATCAGCCAGTGTCTTTTGATTGGTGCGACATCCTTTTTGGTTGCTTGATGTGGTGGCGGAGGAGCCATTGTAATGGGCATGGGCTGTTCCGCGGGTAAATTGTAATCAACAAAAGGCTTTTCATCTCCTTTGGGTTGATTATATTGAATAGCTTCATTTTCAGTATTCACGACTAAAAGTCCTTTCACAATGATTGTATCGCAATCCATCATAGACACTTAATCGTATCAAGCCCTCTCAAAAGCTATCATTACTCGTTAAAAGACTCGCATTTACCAAAAAAACACCTTATTTTTAATGGTTAGTACCTTGGCTTTTAACTTTTCATTCGACAAAATCTTATAGACTCGTGTCCAGTTATGCTATACTTCGTTATTATGACCAGAAGAGGTCACCTATGAAAAAAGTAAAAATTTTTACCGACTCCTCCGCATATCTCCCCAAGGAATATGCCGAAAAGTATGACATTGATATTTTGCCTTTGACCCTCAATTGGCAAGGTGAATCGTATCTGGATGGCGTTGATATTAGCGCCACAGAGTTCTACACGCAGCTCGCCCAAAGCACGGCTCTTGGCACCACCAGCGCGGTTTCAATGGGTCAATTTATTGAAGCTTTTCAACCCTACCACGAACAAGGTCGCGATATTTTCTACCTGGGTATCACTAGCGGCTTGAGCGCAACGGTCGACTCGGCGCTTCAAGCCAAAAAAGCAATGGGCGACCCTGAAAACATCATCGCCAAAAACTCCAAACTTGTGTCAATGGCACTTTCACTGATGGTCATCGAAGTTGCCAAAAAAGCCGAACAGGGTGCAACTCTAGCCGAGTTGGATGCGCTTTCAGACGATCTTTTTAACCGTATTGGCGTTTACTTCACCGTGGATGATTTGGTTTACCTCCATCGCGGTGGGCGCATTAATACTGCCAAACGCCTTTTGGGCTCTGCGCTCAACCTCAAACCCATCCTCATGATCCGAGGTGGCAAAATTGAGTTGGTTGAAAGCGTGCGGTCCAAGAAAAAAGCCCTCAAACGCATGGTTGACCTGATTGAGCGTGACGTAGACGGACGTAAACCAGTCACACTGGCGCCTTTCCATGCCCTGGGATTTGACGAAATGGTCGCTATGGAAGAAGACGCCGTGGCGCGGATGAACCCCATTCAAATCATTCGCTCTGAAATCAGCCCGGTGGTAGGCAGCCACGTTGGCCCTGGCACAGTCAGCATGGCTTACCTGGTTGGCGAAGATTAATCCTGCTTTTTAAATCCAAACCCTAAAACCAAAACCCCCAAGTTGAAAGCTTGGGGGTTTTCTTGCGGATGTGAAATGTGTTTTCACGTTCAGGAGGAGAACAATTTCACCTCTAGGGCTTTAAAACATGTCCCATAAAGATGACAGCTTTAGTCTCAGTATTGTAGATAAGATAGATAAAGGGTTTGTCAAAGCTTATGCTCAGTTTCTCGGGAGAGGGCATCGCTTTTTCCTCCACAATAACAGCGGTAGCAGCGGCAGCTTCGGTACCTTCTTCATTCACATCAATAAATGCCTTATGAACAACATCACTAATCAGCAAATCCTGACTGCCGGTCATGCCAGAAAAATCTGCTGATCCTGTAAAAGCTGAAGGCATACCCATTTCAATCAATTTTTCCTTTAAATCGATGGCGCTTTCAGCCTCAAACTTGGGTAGCTTGATGCTGAGCATGGGGTTTTTCCATTCAAGGTCTACCAATAGGCTCTCTAACACGTCAGTATCAAAAGCTTTTTGATAGGCAAGAAAATCCTCAGGCATGATCAGCGCCATGGCATAAGTGTGCCCAAGATAGGGCAAAATAGCTGCTGAAACATCCTCATTCACCAGGGCGTTAGCTTCAAATGTAGCAGACATCATATCAACTTTTTGTTGTGCACCATCAAGTGTGTTAAACACATCCTTTTTAGTGTTTCCAACTTCAAATTTGTTTCGCCATGCCCCTTTAAAATAGACTGCATTGGTCAAAACCAGGCGTGTCAATTCGCTCAAGAGGTCTTCAGGGATTAAATCCTTGATTTTATCGTTGGTTTGAGCAGCAACCCAGGTGTTTATCAGCTTGCTTGCTTCTTCAGGTTTGCTAAAATCCACGAGCTTGAGTCCAGCTGCGTAATTGGCAGATAATTTGTCAAGGAAGCTTTGCTCAAAGTGATAATCCTTCTGCGCCCACAAAGCATTGGCAATGTTGAAGACCAAAGGCTGCAATTCATCGTCACCATAATCTGGCGCGTACTGCAAGACCTTATTGAGTGCATTCATCAGGTTATGCGCTTCCTCGTTATCGCTGAGACCCAAAATTTTCATCATTTCGGCTTCAGTCTCACCTTTCGCGCCGGCATAGGTCATCACCAAAGCCTGGTAGATGCTGTAAGGTGAATAAATCAAGTTTTCCTCATCAGCCAAAAGTTGGTAAAGCGCCAGGGCGAACTGGTTGTTTGCCTCTGCCATTTTAGCGAGGTCTTCTTGGCTGGCTTGGGGATCTGTGATGTATGCCACCTTTCCTTTAACATCTTTTGCGTTCTCGATGGGAACAGCGGGATTACATGCGCTTAGTAAAAAACTCATCACCAGGATCCCAATCAATAGGGTTCTAAATCGTTTCATTCTTTCTCCGATACTCTCTCGCTTCTCGTCAAACTGATCCCCTGAGGGTTTCAGGGGATCAGCATCTATCATTTGCAGGTTAGGGGTTGACCACTTGTCCCATAAAGACAATAGCGTTTGTCTGGGTGTTGTAAATCATATAGATGAAAGGATTGTCAAGGTTGATGGTCAGTTCTTCTGCGGGCATACCGGTGGTTGACATGCCAACGATGGTCGCGGCAGCCGCTTCAGTGCCCTCTTCATTGACATCGATGAAAGCCTTGTGGATGACATCGCTGATATAGAGGTCCTTCTCACCGGTCATGCCAGAGAAATCCGCCTTATCCTTATCAAAAGCATCACCCATACCCATTCCATTCAAAATTTTTCCAAGGTCAAAGGTGGTTTCAGTCTTAAACTTGGGCATCTTGAGATGAACCATGGCATGGCTCATACTTAGGTCTGCAAAGAGTTTGCTCAAGACTTCTGCGTCTAAAGCTTTTTGGTAAGCCTCAAAATCCTTGGGCATTACCAAAGCCATTGCAAAGTTACCACCTTCATATGGCAAAACCACTGCACTAAAGTCATCGTTCATGATGCCAGCGGTTTGCATGCTTGCCGCCATCATATCAACATCGATCGTGGTGCCGTCCATCAGGGTAAATGGGGCTTTTGCGGTATCTTTTGCGTCAAAACGATTGTTCCATGCGCCTTTGAAGTAGACTGCGTTACTGAGCACCAAACGGGTCATTTCAGTTAACATACCATCAGGGATAATGTCTTTGATTTTGTCGTTAGTCTCAAAAGCAACCCAGTGATTAATCAGTTTCTGAACATCTTGGGGATAGTTGAAATCAACCAGCCTCACACCAGCAGCATAGTTGGCAGAAAGTTTGTCCAAAAAACTTTGTTCAAAATGGAAATCCTTTTGCACCCACAAAGCGTTGGCGATGTTGAAAATCAAGCGTTGAACACCCGGAACATCCATGGTTGTAGGATCTTGCAACGTGAGGTTCAAGGCGTTCATTACATTATGCACGTCCTCAATCTCTTTTACGCCAAGCGCAGCCATCATTTGTTGGGCAGTCTCGCTTTCAGCTCCGGCATAAGTCATCATCAAAGCCTGGTAGATGCTAAAGGGCGAGTAAATCAAATTTCCTTGCTCATCGGTCAGCTGCTTATAAAGCGCCAATGCAAATTGGTTATTCGCCTGAGCTAATTTCTCAATATCTTCAAGCTTGGCTTCAGGATTGGTAATATGCACCTGATTACCGATGGTCACCTGAGATGGATCAATAATAGGTTCAACCTCCACAGGATATTTGTCTTGTATCGGTTCTTTGTCCACAATGGGTTCTTCACTTTGATCAGGATCAGGAAGGTCCACTGGATCGGTTACTACGGGAGTACAGGCACTTAGCGCGATGCTAAGAACCAAACCTAATGTCAAAAGTAATTTATGCAATTTCATATCTTTCTCCTTATTCTTCATTGCTTTTCGCCTATAAGACGCCAAAACGCTTTTTTTAGTTCCCAAGCTTAAACTAAAGCCTGCCATCCCAAATGAGCTGGCAGGCTTTATGCGGAAGTTTTGTCGCTGATAGAGGGTCAGCGATTTAACCAAATCAGAGGATGACACGCATCCGGTAGAACGCGAGCGAGAAGTACTCGCCCAAAGTTGCCACTGAGCGTGCGAAACTCTCACTTGTTGGCATCAAATTCATGAGCACGTTTTTGACACCCAGTGTTTTTAACGTTTCCCATGAAGTTTTGGTGACATGATAGTCACATGGTGCGGGAATGACCTCAAGCTCACTTTGCTCAAAAGCAAATTGCATGCGGTCCATCTCCAAGGCAGACGTAATCAGCAAAATGCTTTCAGCACCCACCACTTGCAAGGCACCGGCACTGCTGGTTACGATTTCAACAATATTGTTTGAAGTTTGATTGAGGAAGATAACTTGCTCGGGCACGCCTAATTCCAAGAGCAATTGTTTTGCGGCTTCGGTTTCTTGCACATCGCCCACGAGCAACATGCCAGGCGCGGCACCACGCTGGAACAATGCGGTTGCATAAAGGATGCGGTCGGCTTCTTCACCCAGTTCCACCCGCAACCGAGGGGTTTCGGCTGGATAAACGCCATCCACCAAGACAACAATCGCGTCAGCTTTGGTGCTTGTAATATCCATGGGCATATGGCGCCATTCCATTGAACGCATGAACCAGCTTGAAAAAAACACATTGCCTAAAACAGCAAGCAAAATGAGTGCAATAATCATAAAGAACTGCGCGCCTTTTGCTTTTTTGCCCACAATCAAGATGCTGATAAACAAAAACAAACCCACGATCGCCAAGGGTTCAAGAAATTGTAAGAAGAATTTTCCGATCATGCTTGCCATAATTGACTCCTTCGGTAAAAACCTAACCCATAAGATGCAAGTACCGTGCCTGTTTCAAGAATTCATCTTTATTAATAGAACCATTTGGGTTAAACTATCAACATACACTATAAAATGCTGAGAGACTTATGGGTGGGTCAAAGCTTAATCGACAGTTCAACTTGAAAAACGCAATCTTTGTATTGCTTATTTTCGTCCTTTCTCTTTCTGTTCGCCTGATTGGCATTGATTACGGAAAACCTTTGCGTGTTCATCCTGATGAGAAAAACGTTGTTCATTCTGCATTGTATTATTCCCCGACCCAGGATTTAAGTCAGGTTACCTTAAACCGCCCCGCCCAGGTGCAAACACTCCTTAGCTCAATAACCATGCGACTATACAGTATGTTGGTTTTTAAGACGAATATTTGGCACGTATTCCACCTCAATAACTTTACTTTCACCGTGGTCAGTCGTCTGATTGTTGCCGTTTTGGGTTCCCTCATCCCCTTGTTGGCATATTTTATTGGCAAAGAATTCGAGCCCGACTTCTCCAAACTTGCTGCCATCCTTTTTGCCTTTTTTCCCTCTTTTGTTTTGCATTCTCATTACGCCACACCAGACATCCCACTCACTTTATGGCTTATGGCTGTTATGCTTTTTTCTATCCGCTACGCTAAAGGACAAAAAGAACACAACATCTGGTTGGCTGTTTTCTTTTGTGCAATGAGCACCGCGGATAAATATCCGGGCATAATCACCTTGTTTATGGTTGCATTAGCTGTGTTTTTGCGTTTCCTCACCAAAGCGAAAGAAGATGGTAAGTTTAATGTTTCAGGATTTGTGCTTAAAGGGCTTCTCATTTTCTTTGTGTTTATTGCTTTTCTGTTTGTTGTCTCGCCGTTGCTCTTCTTTAGAGTTAAGGACGTCATCCAGGCCCTCATTTTTGAAGCAACCGGTGGCCACTTAGGTCGCGAAGGGCTCAACTACCCTAGGCGTTTACTAAAATACCTGGAATATTATGTGATCAATGCTGGATTATTGATAAGTGGCTTCACACTTTTTGGCATCGTCCAAATAATCAAAAGGAAACAAAAAGCCGCATGGATATTCAGTTTTAGTGGATTGTTCCTTCTTTGCATCGCGGTTATAAGCTTTCATCATGAACGTTGGGCTTTGCCTGTTTATGTAGCCTTGCTTATATGTGCCGCATACGGGATGCAATCTTTGTTGGAACTTGTTAAAACGCCTGTGCCTGCCCTCCGTTTTTCTCAGGTTCTGGTAGCAAGCAGCCTGATACTGCTCATCATTGCCGGCGTCAGCCAATCCCTCTGGCTAAACCTGCGCGACACACGCCTTTCTGCCCATCACTACCTTGAGAGCAATCAAATCAGAGAGAACCAATGTTATTATGATGATTACACACCTTTTGCGCCAAACTTTTTCCCCATTCATTCAAGCCAGGAACTATCGCGCAAAAATGAGATGGACTATGCCATTTTTAGTTCCTATTACTACCAAAGGTTTGAGCATCTTGATGAAAATGAGCACGAAGAATTAGGCTTTTTGCGTAAACATCAGCGTGAAAGCAAGCTCATATGGTCAGTAAGTGCAGAGAAAAAACCAAACACCCTCGCTGCTCAATACCGCCTGCTCAAATACTATTTAAAATCTGAAGTTTTAAAGAAAACGGTCCCGCGCATTTACACAGGACCTGATCTTTTTATCTATCAAAGCAACCCACAAATCAAGCGCTAAGCACTAAAGGCTCAGTTCAGCCTTTCCAAAAACATGTTCATAAAGCTCTGGCGCAAAGGCTTCAATCGCATCTGAGCTCAGTGTATTGGTGCGGCAAATCTCGGCATACAGCTTACCACTATCCCTTAGACTGCGTTGTTGGGAGTTTAGATCAAGCTCCCATAAGCCAAAGGGTCTTTCCCAACCCAGGTTCCACTCAAAATTATCCACTAAACTCCAATAAAAATAACCTTTGATTGGGATATTGTGATTCACTTCACGCCACATTGCCAGGATATGGTCCACCAAATACTTACGCTTGAAGGCGTCTTTGCTGTCATCCGTGCCATTCTCAGTGATGTAAATCGGCAAGCCAAAGGAATTTGCCCAGCGAATGCATTCACGAAAACCTTCCGGATCATTTGCCACAAATCCACTGTCAGAAAGTTCCGCATCTTTTGGATAAGCGTAGTTAGCATACATACTGCCCGGCTTGAATAAGTCAAATGCTATTTCTTCACGCGCATAATAGTTAATGCCAAAGTAATCCTGAGTGCCTTTCGCCTGAGGGATATCTTCCTTATGGATTTGCGCGTCGAAGCGACCTGTGCGCAAAGTCTCAGCAAAAGCATGGTTAAAGGCAGTGTTATAGAGCTTTGCGACACGCTTGGTTAAAAAGCCATTATTCGCGGGCATAAAGCCACGCCAATGATGGGCAATACCAACCCGCGCCTCAGCCTGAAGCTCATGAATAAGCTCATAGGCTTTGGCGTGCGCCTTGACCATATTGGTAAGCACCTTTATAGCCGCCTTAATATCATTCTTACCGGGTGGAAAGCCATCGCCAAGATAGCCGCCATTCATGAAAACATTGGGTTCGTTAATGGTCACCCAAAAATCACAATGCGCTTTGAGGGCATCCACAGTTTTACGCGTATACTCGGCAAAAAGAGTAACTACTTCATCATTTTCCCATCCACCCATCTCTGCCAACCAAATCGGGTTGGTAAAATGATGCAGGGTCACCATGGGCACCATGCCACGCTCTTTCAAGCCCATCACCATTTGGCGATAGCGGTCAAGCGCGCCTTCATCCCAACGATCCAGCTCAGGCTGTACGCGTGACCATTCAATGGAGATGCGTTGTGCGTTCTGGAAGCCATCTTTCGCGCGGTCAAAATCCTCGCGCCACCGTCCAGCCCACCATTCACAAGCTTTGCCACTGCGATCACCGTTTAAAATGCGCCCGAGTTCTTGCTCCCAAGCCCACCAGTCATTGTGAATATTATTCCCTTCAACCTGATGGGAAGACGTGGCACATCCCCAAAGAAAACCTGCTGGAAAAGTAAAAGACGCTCGAATCATGCTGCACTCCTATTGGATGATGGCTTCATTATATCAAAACCACCCTCCGTACCTAGAAACTTTTTAGCACAAAGCGCCCGCTTTCAACATCCAAGCGCGCGTTTTTGAGCAAAAAGCTCTGCCCTTGAAATCCGCCAACGCGCTTTCCAATCGCATCGTTGAGTGCTTTTAGCTTTTGTCCCATTCGGTCAATCAATTCGCCCTTTTCATCCATCCAAAAAGCCAATTCTGACGATTGTGGCGCGCCGTAAATGCGCAAAAATCGATCCGCGCCAAGGTCCATAAGCAAAATATTCCGGTTTACAGAGCCAAGCGCCAGGATGCTCTTCAAAGCTTTCAACAATGGCATTCCCATTGTTGCGCTAAGCGGCAATCGCAAACCAATTGTTGTTTCAAGCGCGAAGCCATTGAGGATATCCCCTGCCAATGCCAGCATCGCATTCAGTTCATCTTCTACCCGACTGAGCAAAGTGAGCTTAAACAAAGCGTCCGCTTCAGGCTGGCGTGGAACCCAATCTTGTGCCAATGGTCTAAAAATCACCATTCGCCCATCCTCAAAGTGCAAGTTTTCATCTACTGCCATCAGATAATGGTTTTCGGCGTCCACGGCTCCGGTGCGACTCAGCACAAACCAATAGCTGTTCCCGGCACGCAAGCTCACCTGCGCGGGAAAAACGCCTCTTACCCAGGCATAAGCCTCATTGCTCATTGCGGATGTGTCCATGCTACAAGATGCCAGGTTGCCACTGGCAGGCGAGCCGTTATTGTCCGCCCGGATGTCTACACGCAGTTGATCCGATGGCGTGCCCTGCTTTCTCAAGCGCAAATCAATTGAACTCAGCAAAACATCTCGCTTTATCTTAAAAGATTGGGCAATTTGAGCCGTTTGCGAATCAGAACCTACAGCCTGCACGCCATGTTGCATTGCCACATTGCCAACAACACCGCTTTCGCGTTGCCATACGCGCCAATCCAAACGATGAATCCAGCCCTTGCAACGCAATCGTAAAGCTTCTTCAGCCTTTTTTGCCGATGGTGTCGCTTTAAGTGCCGGCATGCGCCACTGTTGCAATTCGATATCGCGCCAATGCTCGGCTTGCTCCAAAGTTAAAGCACCGCCTCTTAGCAAACGTTCCTTAACGCCATAAAGCGCCTGGCTTTCAAGGTCATCCGCCCAACTGGTTTGCATTCCAGAATCCAAGGCATTGCCTGCTTCCAAAGGCGCATAAGCAACTGCCACACGGTTCGCCATCTTTGCCAGGTCATAAGTGGTTTGCATACCGGGCAAGTTTTGGCTAAGCGCCTCCAACCAGCCCCACCAATGCAAACGCCCTAATGCGTCATAAATCTCAACCGGATTCCCTAAAAAGCCTTTCCAGTCTTCAAGGCTTGAAGAGCCTTTGGGTTCCAATTCAGCTTCGTCACATCCACCTAAAGCAGACCACGACATTGAACGCGAGCTTAATCCCAACCAACTTTCATAAATTGGCTTGCCTTCCCGGCTTAAAAGGCGCGCGATAAAACTCATGGCAACTCCAATATCGGTCGGTACCATGCTTTTACAATGAGCTTAAGGTCGATGGGACTTTTTCCAGCCAAATCGCTCATGAACACATAAAACCTTTGCTCCACAGCCGGAAACAAATCATGCCCTCTACCCAGGCTGAGGTGCGTTTTTAGCTCCTGTCCATTTTTCAAGCTCCAGCTCAAAGCGCGCCAAGTGTCATCAATCAAGGATGATCTTGCTTCCAGTCCGGTCAACGAGTGAAAAGCACGAAAACATTTTTGAGGCATGAACAAAATATCATCCACATCTAAGCTGGCGCTCAACCCGGATTGCATACCCTCCAGACTTAAGCTTAGCCCGGCTAAGGGCTTTAACCTGGGCAAATCCTCCATACTCAGGTTCATAGGTGAAAAAACCTGAGCACTTTTCCCAGCTTGCACAAGGCACACCGGACTTTCATAAACGGTTAGCCCTTGTTGTTTCAAAAGCAGTCTCAAACGCAATCCACTTTGCTGGGTTGGGTTGTGTAGCCTAAGGATCGGACAAAGCTTTGTGCCAGCTAATTTACTCACCATCGTCGAAGTCAAGGTCCAGCTTGCCAGCGTTGCCCATCCTGAACCGCTCCAGGTATAGCGTTGAAATTGTCCATTTGAAGCCTGCGTATCGCTAATGCTCGCGCCACCAACGCCACTCTCGGCTTCGATGTTCATTGTGGGAATGCTCGCTGCGTCCATCATCACAAAGCTCCCAAGCTGAAAATCCCCAATCGAATTGCCACCATCCGGCACAAGAAACTCAAAACGCATCGGGCAAGCCTGGTCTAATTGAAGTCCGGATGGCAAAACGCTAAACCAATTGTCATGCCCAATTTGCGCATCATCATGGTTGTAGACAGTCAAACCCAAAGCATTTCCCGGACCACTGGAATTGAAGACATCCAAGCGCCTTTCTTCGCCCACAAACTGTGCTTGCCTGCGAAGTTTTACACTCAGCACAAAAGAACCCAACTCTTTGGATACAAGATGTCCTGGCATGAGTTCAAAGCGTGCCGTCAAAATACGCGCAAAAACAAAAGCGTCCAAAGCGCTTCTCCGCAAACGCACATAAGCTCTTTCGGTGCTCCCCTCAAGCAAACAAGCTCGCAAAGCATGCCTCACTTGCCCAAGGATCACATTCATCTCAGCTGGCGTGCCCTTTATCCGAATGCGAATCTCTTCTTCACACAGACCTTCATTGGCATTTTTTAACTCATAATCCGCGCCGATAAAACCTGGCAAAAAGGGGCCATCATCCAACTTAAACCAAATTATTGACTCCGGCTGAGTGCCACTGCCTATCGCTAAACCAGCTAATTTCGCCATCGCAAACTTTCTTTCCATTCCCAACGCGAAAAGGGTAAATCGGCACTTTCTTGCAAGGTATCCAGACGCAATCCTTCCAGCATCCAAACAAAACGCTCATCTAAATAGCCCGCCAAACTTTGCATCAGCGCCGGTTCGCCAGCCATATTGGTGTAACTGCTCAGATGGCTTTGCAAGAGAAAACGCATCAAATGAGCACCCGCACCAATCAACAAAGCCGGCTCAAAATCCGCCGGCAAGGTGTCGTTGACCGCGCCAGATAATCCTTCAATCTCAAACTTTTCTCCAAAACTGCTGTTTATTCGCTCCAAAGCCAAACGCAAAGCTTCAATAATACTGTTCAAAGGCAAAGCGGCAGCGCTTGGCTCTAAGTATTGGCGTTGCAATCTGTTACAGAGCTCATCCAGTCTTGTCATCCTTTTTTCCTTTCTGCTTAGCCTTGTTTTCCAACTTTTTTAGTGCTGCTTCACATTGCGCGACTGAGTAAAAGCGTTTTTCACCGCTCCGGGCAATGACCACCAGGCTTTCATCCTTTTTCCATGACCATGCCAGCGCGCCTTCGCCTGCCAATTGCTTTACCAGGGCTTTTAACTTTTTACTGTCCATTCTTCCTTGTAAACCTTTCTTTTTTTAGGCTCCCCCAGACTGGGGCAGTCTTGCTAACCCAATGCAAGACCACCCCAAATCTGTCTTCTAATCGACTATTTCAGCCCGCGCAAACCATCTTCCAGAGCGGTACCCAGAATGTAACTGACCAAAATCGCCAGAATACCCGCTATCTGATCCGCATCCAGGGGAAAATCCGGCGCCCAGGTTTTGAGCACCAAAAAAATCAAACCCACCAGGGTCGCCCAAAACTTACGGGACCCAAGCAAATGACGCCATTTTTCGTTCATCCTATCTCCTTACGCACTTCAAACCACAAACCACAACTAAGCCACATTGGACTTGTAGACCGGTCGGTAATCATTCACCCACACCGCCAGGTAATGACGCACCTTAAGCCGATGTTCATCATTGCTAAACACGGAGGGTGAAAGCTCATCGCCTGCAATGAAAATTTCAGGCGCCAGCCCAAATCGTTCGCCAACAAAAATTGCCGGTGCAACGCGTGGGTCACATATCGCAGCCCAGTCATTGGCATCTGTCCACTCTGGCACCACAATGGGTACCGCGCTGCCTTTTAGCACATTGTCGTAAAAATGGTCAGCCTCTCGCACAAAAGAGCCACTGCAAATTTCCAATGCCGTCTTTTGCAAAGCACGTGGAACCAGCAAATACTTTGGATTGACTGCCATCTGCGGACCGGTGCCATACAGATCTGCGGCGTTCTTGATTAACATAGGCTGTTGATAGACCGCGGCACTGGCAAGATCCCAACTCGAGGCGCTCAAGGCTGCCGTACCCAGGTTCATATGTCCGCCAGAATCATAGCTACCATTATTGAACAAGGTTTTGCCGGATTTCATAACCGGTCCCATACCACCACTTTTAGTAAAAATCGCCGATACCAAAGAAGAGATTTTGCGCAAACCAGCGGATGCCAATTCACGGGCATAGGCACGCAATTTTCGAGTCTCATCCCGGTCAATCAGTTCAAGGGTCAATGGGATGTAGCCACCATACTTGGCAAAACTGGCTGTTTCCGGCGAATCACCCACCGCCAGCTCCGGGTAATTTGCCCCTTCTGCAATCAGCGGCAAATCGCCCACGGTTCCCACCAATGTGCCTGTAATTTCGTGCAAACTATTGAAATGCTCTTGCACTGTAATCTGTTTCCACCAGTCATAACCTGCCTTGCCCAATTCTTCCCAGGTATTTGCCACCAGTTTGTTGAGACTGTTCTTGACCAAACCACTAAAATCTGCCGTTGTGGCAAGCTGTGCGCGATGGGGATAGTAACCGCCATGCAAATCATGGTCGCCGGTAAGGGTGAGATAAAGCTCGCGGATACCGCTCAAACGTGGCACGCGTGCATTGCTTAACGAAGCATCGCGGGGTGCGCCAAAGAGGTCATCCGTTGCGACTTGCAGGCGCTCAACCGGTTCAAGCATGCCCTCCACTCTGGCATGACCTTTCACCGAAGCGCCGGCATCCAGTTCGCTCAAAAGACGTTGATGATCAGCAATAGCACTTTGCAGCTCCGCTGGCGCAAAACTGCGTCCTTGAAATTGGCTGCGAATGCGGTTTTGTATACTGGGCGGCAAATTTGTGTTTGCCAAAGAACTTTCCAGCAAAAATGCGCTCATCTCACGACGCATTTGGCGAATTTCAGAGAGCTGTGCATGTAAATCCTGGTTGGCATCTTCTTTAGACACCACCTCAGCCTCTGCATCAACAATGTTTTGATCTTGAATAAGATCCATATTCTTTCCTCCAGTTTTGATGGGTTTGATGCCCAATTGATTGAGCGCACGCAAAAATATGCCACCTCGCGCTGGGTTGTAAACTAAATCCACCGAGAAGATACGCAAAATCTTCTCAACCTTTCCGTTCTGACCTCTAAGAAGCACATCAGCCGAAAACCCAACCTTTACCGCGGGCTCATCGCTGATCTCCAGCACCTGACGACCGATATCGCTTAGCACGTGTGCCGAAGGTCCAAAAGCCTGCAGCTCAGCGCGTACGCCTTTCGCGGCATCATCCCAATTGGGTTTGCGCAAAACACCCGCGATATCGCGCACCGATCGGGCTGCCAAATCATGATCCACGAAGCAATTCACGCCTTCCCATAATGCCAGCGACTCGCGCAGAACCTCCGCTGGGAATTCCCACCCGTTTGCAGAACCCGCGGTGATAGCCAGTATCTCAAAGCTATCTGGACCAATCGGGTTGACTTCCAATGACAGGCGATGCCTGTGTTGTGTCATAAGACTCCTTTCAAAAGCTTTTCAAAAACCAGGCAAGCGCCCCACACGCAAAGCCACGGTTTTGTTCTTATCAAATCCAATTTCAGCTATTTAACTTTTCGGGTACTTTTTCGCCAACAAAGCGATAAATCAATCGCAAAGCTTCTGGCGCATCAATAAAACCTTTTTCATGCATGCTGATTGCCATGCTCGCCATTTCTTGTCCTGCCTTGGCAAGTTCGAGGTTGTCCTTGGCATAAATATCCCCACCACGCACAAAAACGGCTGTGTCCGCTTTAAGGCTGGTGTCAAAAGCCGCCCGTCGCTGCAAAACCACCTGCAAGAGGTCCTCGAGCATCCAGCAAAGTGCCCTTTGGCGTTCCTCAAAGCGACGATAAGTTGGATGACCAGCCGATTCGGCTGTCGTTTTGGTGGATGATTCCGGCTCTGCCAAAAAGTGCAGGGGCAAACCCACACCAGCCGCGATCATTTTTTTAATGGCCAGTCCATCTGTGGAAGCATCCAGCGCTTCCAGCTTTGGCGAAAGCACGGACCATTCTTCACTCTCATCACAAACCAAAATCGAACCCGCGCTGGGCGGTTGTGAGGCTAACTGCAATTGCCGGGTGCGCCGGGCACTTTCACTGCCAAAACGTGCCTTGACCACGTAAAGAAAGGTGTTTCTAAAGTGGTTGAGCCGCACGCGGTCTTCAAGCCAGGCAGAATAGCGTGCCAACCAGCGCAACACGGGTGCCAAATCAGGCTCACCCCATTGCGCTCCCGCGGGTCGGTTCACCGCGTAATGCAAGATGCACACCTTATTTTGAGACTGAGCCGGCATGCCTGCTTTCCAGGCGGGAAAAACTTTTGCTGCCTCTCCAGGCTCAGTCCGCAAGGTATAGCTAAGCTCCTGCTCCACATCGTTGGCACGGGAGCGAATGCTGATAACATCCGAACTGGGCACAATGCGCACAAAGCTCATCCCACTGGCATCGCTGGAGAGCATCAAAAACAAATTACCCGTCCTGGCAAGCTCGTCCGAAAAATCAGCTAATTTCAAATCCATTCTGTTGAGTGGATGTCGCCAAAAAGCATTGATAAAAGCGTCTGCCTGAGGGTCTTGCGCGCTAATAGTCATACCGCCACCGGTTACATACTGGGTGGTTAGCTCAATAATGCGCCGTGCCAAAGGATTAAAACGCCATGCCTCCAGGCAGTCTTCCATGACTTGTTGACGATCAAAGCGACTTCGATCAAAAGGCAAATCACCGAATCCCTGCGCGCCAATCATGAAAGTATTATCGTTTTCATCCAGTGCCAATATTGCCCGGTTTTCTTGCTGGCTCCCAAGATCAACCAAACCCGTCTCAGGTTTACTCACCTCACTTTTCGTTTCATTACAAGTAAATTGCGCGCGCAAACGTTCCAGCCAGCTTGCCATCATGCCACCTCACTCAACACAGGCTGGGGCAATACCACAGGTTCTGGTTTCAAAGCTTCTGGTCTTGGGCAAGCTAAGCCATCCAGTGGACAGATTGCCGGTTCTGCAACAACCGTTCGCCCAAAATATGCCAAAAGCGAGTCATGGCTACCGTTCCAGCGGTCGTAGTCCATAAAATTGCCCACGCCACCAATAGCCGGCGCGCGCTCCGCGGTTTGATGAATAAGCCATTCGTCAACACCTTTGGGCATCAGCGGTGGGCAAGGATACTCGGGTGTGTAAGCCGGCCAGGCACGCCGCCGATAATACTGCGCCAGCCACCAATCCACCTTGGGCAAGTCTTTAACATGCACATGCTCGTTAATCCACAAGGCGCGCGAATAGACAATCGGAAAACGCCCGGTTTCTGTCTTCAAAAGCTCCAAACAGCTTAAAAGCGTGTTGGTAATCATGGCGCGCGACTGCTCGTGCACCAGCTCAACATCCAGCACCAGGCGCACTGTCTCCAGGTCAATGCCCTCCAGAATACGCAAAAAATGATTCATTTGCTTGAGCGCCGGTTCGCCCGGATAAAGCACATGATAAGGAAAAACACAAGCCCCAATCCGCGTGGCTTCCTGGTAAAAACGAGAAAAAGCAGGGTCGCGATAACCCCAGCTTACCCCAGCGCGCATGGCAATAAACGCCACTTTGGGCACATGCTTTGCCACCAGGTCAAAATTTGGCCAACGCTTTAAATCCGCGCTCACGTTGTAACGCGAAAGATCAATACCAAAAGGATAGTCCTGGTTACGCACAAAATAAGTCATTAAAAACCTCCATCAATGACAACTAGCGGATCCACCGCTTGAATCAAGAGCGGTTCATAGCCAATATGCCAATCCTGCTCATCCAACACCGCCACCATCGCCGCGGAAAGCACCAAATCATCATGAATCAATTGGCCTTCTCCATCACGGCTACCTTCTGGCACACTCCAGCGGATCAGGCGCTCGGGTCCCACACTCACTTCGTATTGCACCGCTGCCAATTGCTTGTAAAACAAAGCTTGCAAACTGTCTTGTTCGTCTTGCATAGCCATTGCCAATGGGTTCAACAAGCCATCTTCGCGTTCCGCGCTTAGTTTGGGCTTAAAGTCCTGAAAACGACCGGTATCAATAACCGAAAGAAATCCCCATGCCAGTTTGGACTTAATCTGCCGGGTAAAAGTGAGCGCGGTTACCTGATCTGGCAACTTATCGCGCAAAAAAGAGCTCACCCCAGCGCCCACACCACTGGCATCCACCACCACGCGCGCATCGTTCCAATGCTGCACTAAGGCTAAAATGCGCGCGTAGAGCGTACTGTGTTTTTCGCCCAGCCAGTGGTAACGCCGCACCACCTTGTAACGTGGTTTGCCCAGAATTTCATCCTCAAGCATGCTCAAGTCCACTTCCAAAACGGTAATCGCGGTTGCATCGCGTTGGCTGTTTTCCAAGTTACTTTCATCAACAAAGGCGGCAGAGCGCGCGGACTCATCCTCACCCGCCAAATCAATCAGCAAGGCATACTGCTTGCCCGTTTCGGGTCCATCTAAAGCCGGGTGGGTGCCCTGCATCAAACCTAAACGCGAAGCGGGAAATAAACCGCCGGCAAAATCTATTTCTTCGCTAAAAAACTGACTGCGCACCATAGGGTGTGTGCGTCCCAATCTTCGCACCTGCTCATCCACAAACTGACCGTATGCCGGCACTTCCAAGCGCACATCCTCCGCGCTTAGCTTAAACACGCGACGGATGCCATCCTGGGCTTCTGCCTCACGCGCCTGGCGCAGTTCACGCGCTAAAAGGGTTTGCCCACTCCATGCTGTGCCCCAAAAGACACGCGTGGCATTGGTGGAGGCTGCCATTGGCGCGATTTGTTTATCGTATTTGTCGATTTCAATATCCTGGGCTTCATCCAGCGCCAAAAGCGTCGAAGCAGTTGCCCCAACAATATTGGAACCCGGTGAAGCTGATAAAAAGCTCATGTGCGCATTTTGCAAGCGATAATGGTTGCCCGAGCTCTTGCGCCAATGCCCTTTGGTAAAGCTGTTGGCATCAAGCGCGGCTTCCAGGCGACGCATCGCGTTTTGGCATTGTGGCGCATAGGTGGGCGAGAACTTGATCATCTCCGCGCCTTTTTGCGCGAAAAGCGCCATTAAATACACCTCAATTTGGGCTTGAACGTGGTTCTTGCCACTCTGCCTGGGAAACATCACCACAAAAGAAAGCCCGCGCTGATGAATAACCGAATCGACAATCGCCTCCGCCACTTCAGTTTGATAGTTTCGCAAAACGGTTTTGCCCAAATGTTTCGAGAAAAATGCAATCTCGCGCAACTTCTTCATAAAAAGGGACTCTTCCGCACGGAATCGCTCAAGGGCATGCCCGGGTTCGCCTAATTGCAATCGCAAAGACTTTGGATCGGGCAAGGCAAAGCCCATCAGTCCCAGTGGACCCAACGCATTAGCCTTAAGCATGTTTCACCACCTTTCCAGATTGTTTTTTAGTGCCCTTTTGGGTTTGAATCTCACTTAGAAAGGTGGCTAAGCTTTCTTCAATTTGCTTTCGCAGCGCGTCATCCTGCGGGCCAGCCAATACCATATTCACCCGCAAAACGCTTGCTAGCCGTGAGCAAGTTAAGCCTAAAAGGTCCAGGGCACGCGCCAGATTATCTGGGTAATCTTCCTCACCATGGGTGCCAGCCGCCCTGGTAAAGTTTTTAATCATCTTTCGCAGCATGATAATTTCTTCGTCCATGCTAAAACGTGCGCTCTCGCTCAATTGCAGACGTTCGGCATGGTTTAGCAGATCAGCTTCCAAAAGCTCATGCGGAACCGGTAAAAGGAAAGCTGCTTCGATGAGCGGATTTTCCAATAAAGGGTCATGCCCTGACTTCGCACCCTGGGAGCATGCTCCTGCCCAGTGTTGGCAGGAGCTCCCGGAGCGATGCGTCTTGGCTAAAAGAGTGGGGTTCGTGTGTTCCATGTTACGCTATCTCCTTTATAGAATTTTTGTTCTATATAGCAATAGTGTAGCAAAGAAAAAGGAAAAAAGAAAGTGTCAAAAGTGGAAATTCGACCCCCAAAATGCAACAAAGTGGAAGTTTCTTTAACATTCAGTGTCTGAATTTTGGAAATATCGAAGTTTCAATACATCTTGTTCTGAAAACAGCATTTCTGACAAGATTCTTTTGCCCTCTCCAGGGAGAGGGTTGGGTGTGGGTCATTTATACAATTTAATCGCTGGATGCTGCTCGCATATCAAGTACTTTTCGACGCATGGGTCTTTTTTTTGTTAAACCTCAGATAAAGCATTCATAAGGCTTCTTTTCTTTCATTCATCCATCAAAATAACAAAAAACCCACCCCCTATAATCCCCCTCCCTGCATTCGCTGACGCTCATTGGAGGGGGCGAATGAAAAGAATACGAACCGCCATGCCAGAGACTGCTTGCGTGCCAAGTGTTTTTCAACACATGGGTCTTTCTGAGGCATAAGGTTTTAGGCTACTTCATGCATGCAGAGGCGTGTCTTTTTAGCCCTCTCCTTGGGAGAGGGTCAGGGTGTGGGTCTTTTACGCAGTACAAACAAGAGTGTTATGAGAATTATGCAAACTTTGAAAAATAAAGATAAAAGCCTGGCTATCAAAACCAGGCTCTTCTTTTTACCACAATCTCTTACGAAACGTGCAGCTCGTTTACCTTCCTAAAGTGATATCCATAAATCGAAAAGGTGATTGCCAGCGGGAATTTGCTAATATCATTAAACAGCGACCAGAAGAACAGCCGCCAATACTCCCGCCTTTCTTTACTCACAATGCCAATCGTCCAAATCGACCTGAATAGCGCCATAATCTCCTGAAACTCCAGGGTCACCGCATGGCGGCGCGGCTTATAAGTCTTCAAAAAGGTGATTACACGATCATTAAATCCTCGGGCTGAGTAAATGCTATCCAAAATCTTGCGATAGCCGGCTTTCAGCTTACCATCATCCATCACCGGAATGATATTGGTTTCACCATCCACATTATCGCCGGAATAGTCTTCCGCCTTCAAGCGCCCTTCGCGCAACATGCGCTGATAGAGCTCGGTACCAAAAGGCGCTTGCAGCAAACCCACCATCGCCGTCACAATACCGGAGCGTTGAATAAAGTCAATTTGGCGCTGAAAGGTGCCCTCATTGTCACTGTCAAAGCCGACAATAAAACCGCCCATCACCTGCAATCCATGGCTCTGCAGCTTGTGGATATTGCTCACCAGGTCGCGGTTGCGGTTTTGGCTCTTGCTACACTCTGCCAGGCTGGCTTCTTCGGGCGTCTCGATGCCAATAAAGACCTGAGTAAAACCAGCTTTGACCATCATTTCGATCAATTCTTCGTCATCCGAAAGGTTGATGCTGGCTTCGGTGATGAACAAACATCCCTTTTTGCCCTTGCGCCACTCAATCAGCGCCGGCAAGAGCTCTTCTTTTAAAACACGCTTGTTGCCGATGAAATTATCATCCACCACAAAGATGTTGCGCCGCCAACCCAGTTGATAAAGCGCGTCAATCTCAGCAACGAACTGCTGGGTGTCTTTTAGGCGCATTTTGCGTCCTAAAAGTGAGGTTACGTTACAAAAATCACAGGCAAAGGGACAACCACGCGTAAACTGCACACTCATCGAATCATACTTATTCAGTTTGATTAAGCTCCAATCTGGCATGGGACTACATTTGATATCCGGAAATTCATCCGTTTCATAAACCCGTTTCGCCGTCCCTGCTTCAAAGTCTGATAGAAACAAAGGCAGGGTAATCTCGCCCTCGTTCAAAATAAGATAATCCACGCTGGGGAAAGCCTCCGGATCCATGGTGAACAAAGGCCCGCCAGCGGCGATCGGTTTGCCAAGCGCTTTCACCTTTTCGATCACCTCTGTTGATGATTTGCGCTGCACGGTCATCGCGCTCACAAACACCATATCTGCCCAGAGGATGTCTTTGTCTTTGAGCTTTTCGATGTTCATGTCCACCAGACGTTTTTCCCAGTTTTTGGGCAACATGCTGGCGATGGTCAAAAGTCCTAAGGGTGGTGATGAGGATTTTTTGCGAACAAAGTTTAAAGCATGCTTAAAGCTCCAAAAAGTATCCGGGAATTCTGGGTAAATCATTAAAATTTTCATGGGTATAATGTCCTTTTTCAATTCAATCATAGGCTTGGTTTACCACTGTAATCACCACAGTGGTTTAGGCACTCCCCCTAATCATTTTATTGCCGATGGGCAATACGGTATTCAACTAATCAGCCTTATCTGCTTCATCTGAGATCGGCTCTTCGTCTTCAGATAAGGTTTTATGCTCGTCCTGTGCCTTTTTCTGCTCAGGTTCATCTTCCACAGACTTTGGCTCTTGCAAATCTTCATGGGCTAAACCCTCTCCTATGGTTTTGATGATTTCGCTAAACTGATTTTGCCCAAGCACCTTTGCCGAGCGCAAGATTTGATAGTTGGTATAGAAACTGACCTTCTCATACATTTGTGCCATTTCATCCGCGGAATAAGGCATGCCATTTTCCAGCCACCAAAAGATGGTGCTGATTAAAGCGTTGGCATTAAAATTGAGCAGAAAGTCAGAGGGAATGCCAGAAACTTCTTCATAATGCGGATCATAAGCCTTTGCCACAGCTAAAATGTACTCCTTGGCGATATCGGTCAAAAGCACAAAGGTCAGCATGGCACCGCGTCCCATAATGATGATGCGGTAAAAGTCGTAGTGGTTCTCAACAAAATTGAAGAGCTGTTTAAGATGTTGCACATTAAAGAGATGAACTTTTTTAGGGTCCAGTTTGGGTAATGACGTGAAGTAATCCTGCGCCATATTTTGAATGACGTCGGCGTAAAGCTCATCTTTTTCACGATAATGCAGGTAAAAGGTTGCCCTGCCTAAATTCGCGCGATCGGTTACATCCTGAATGCTGATATCGTCATAACCTCGATCGAGAATAAGTTCCAGCATGCTGTCTCTAAGTTGTTTGCGGGTTTTTTGGATTCTTCGGTCGTCTTTACGTGCCATCTTCGATTTCCTTTACATCTTTGTTGTTTGCGTCTAATAATAGACATTGTATTAAATACTGTCTATTATTTTACAGGGTATTTTATGCTTGTCAAGCAATTTGATGCTTTTTGAATATACTCTTGACTGCCCAGCATTTCGAGCACTCCACTGCAACAAATAATTCAAAACCAAGCGCCAATTGGTAAATTTTGCGACTATAATGATGTTATGCTAAAAAAATCCAGCGCTTCCCTATCCTCCGGCTATATCCTTGGCTTCAAAATGGATGCCGAGGGTGTGACCATTGCCTACGGAAACCACTCAGGCATTATCAGCGAACGCGCCGGCTTTAAACCTGACCCCGCGCAGAGCTTTCAAAGCTTTTTGGGGCTTATTTCCCAGCATAGCGATAAATTACTCAACATCATCCAAGCCCAACACCTGCCCTTGCCAGAACTTGTTTCAATTTCCATCGCGGGAAGCTACAACGCGCAACAAGGCTTGCTCACCAGCTCGCGCGACTTCCCAAGCTGGAAGAACGAACCGCTAAAATCGCAATTCCAACTGCTCTTTAACCTGCCAACTGTCATAGAAAAAGCCGCCGATGCGGGTGCCTTGGCAGAAATGTTATTTGGCACTGCACAAAACCTAAAAGATTTCAGCTTCATCGACCTCGGTCCAAACATCAGCCTTGCCAGCGTATTAAACACCAAACTTCAAGCCCCTGTCAGCCCACATGCTGGTCTCATCGGCAGAAACAAGCTGCCTCAGCTCAAAAAAGAGGCTGAAGACTACATTCCAACCTTAAACGATCTGTGCAGTTCCGCGGGCATTGTGGCGCAAGCCATATCCACCCAAGCCAGCCATTGGGATCCTGAAGTTACGGTTTATCAGATCATCAACGCCGCACTCAACGATGACCCATACGCGATTGAACGCTTAGCAGAAGCTGGCACAGCCTTAGGGCAAGGTTTGTCGCCTTACATCCACTTGCTACGCCAGGACATGATTCTGATTGGTTTTCCCCTCTGCCTGGCAGGTGAGCTTTTTAGCGAACCAGTTTTCAAAGCTGCTCAAATGAGTACCGGCTTAGGATTGGAAGAAATGCCCAAAATCATCGGCTCTGCTTTAGGCAACCGTCTGCCAGAATTACAAGCCCTTGCGCCAGCCATTCACGCCGTACGCAATCAAACCCATGCTTAAAAATAAAACATGCCTTTGAGGGGCATGTTTTTTCTAATCGATTCTTTTCAAAGACTATTCAGGTTTGGTGAAGTAGTCCAGCAAACTCTTAGGCTTCTTCTTCAAAGCTTTTTTTTCTGCCATGGCGCGGCGGTCAATTTCCATCTGGCTCAAAATGCCCTTGCGCGCGCGTTCCGCGTTCTTTTCTTTTAAGGCTTCAAGATCCTCAACCGAAAGTTTGTATCCGGTTACTGAAACCTGATAGATAAAGTAAATCAAGAGGGCAACGCCAACCACACCCACCACGATTGTGCCAGGTGTCAAAGCGATGGTCAGTTGTTGCAACTTGATTGTCGCCAAGGGGCTTCCACCGCCAGTGAAAAAGAGAACGGTGTTTACAATAATCACCAGTAAGCGGATTTCTGTTGGGCCAATGCGTACGCTGGTCATCTCAAAAACGTTGGTTGCATGTGTTTTAAGAAAGACTTGCATCATCGCCAGCAACCAACAAGCCAAAGCAAACATCGTCACGCTAAAGTCTGCCAAGCCACTCAAACCAATGCCCATAAAAATAACCAGGGACGAAAGCCCATCCAAAGCATGGTCTGTGTAGTAGCCGTAGTTGGGTCGTTCGTGATGTCGGTAGCGTGCCAGGGTGCCATCCAGGCTATCGCCAAACCAATGGATGATAAATCCAAGGCTTGCCAGGAACAAAAAACCATTGCCCTTCAAATCGCCTGCCTGTCCAGCCCAAAAATAGGCTAAACCGGTCAACGCGGCACCTAAGGCGGCAAAGGCGGTTAGCATATCGGAATTCACCCACATTGGCATGTGTTTTGCAAAGAATGCCAGAGCGGGTCTCTCAAGGGGTCCCAACAAAATATCGTTGGTCCGTTTATCTTTTTCAGTTCTAACTTCTTTTTTTGCCATCTTGCACCAGCTTTCTTATCTGACTGTTTTAGTTCAATCCCCAAACCGGGTAAAGCATAAGCCACTGATCCGGGTTTTGACTAATCATATCTTCTGCCACTTTCAATATTTCCTGCGCGTTTTTCTCATACTCTTCATTAAGCTTATCATATTGTTTCATTGGAATGGGATCACTGCAATCGATATAATAATCGCCATTCTCCTTACGCATACAACAAGCCACGCGCATTCTCACGCCTTCTTCAAGCCCAAAACGGGTGTAAAACACCGGTAAAGGTGCTGGTTGACCAAAGAAGAGCGGTTTGTATTTTACGTTTTCAACATCATCAACTGGCCGGTCAATACCAGTTACCAGGCAATTCCCTTCCAACAAAAACTTTTTTGCGTCCCTAATGGCTTTCATGTCGATGGGCACTACATTCATCCCCGATTCGTTGCGCATTGCATTTTGCGCCGAATAAACGCCACCCGGGTTTGGCACGCTAAGCACCATCATGGGCAGTTTTTGTCTTGCCAGGCTGAAACCAAAAAGATCGAAGTTGCCATGATGCGGACCGCAAATAACGGTTGGGATCTTGCGTTCTTTGATATCTGCAATCATTTCAAGCGCCTTTTCCGAAAAAGTTACCGCAACATCCGCTGCTTCTGGATGCTCGAAAAAGTGAAAGTAATCCGCATGCGATCGAAACAGATTTCGAACGACATCCTTGCTCATGGCTTCAATCTTGTCTGTGTTTTTAAGGTCCTTTAAAACAACCCGCAGGTTGCTTTTTATGGCTTTGCGCATTTTGCCATTTGCTTTAAGGTTAATAACACTGGCAATAACTCTCGCCAGTCGGTGCACACCTCGATAAGAGAGATTCTTACCAATACTCCTGCTGAGACGCACTAAACCTTCGTCCTGCAAAAAGCGTTTAAGTTCCATAATGTAGGTTTATTCTACACTATTGTAAACACCTGGTATTGCTTTAGGTTATGAAATTTTACAAGATGCTCATAAAATGATGACAATTGTCACAGTTTGGCTTTACTTAAGCTCATTTTTAATATAAAAGCGCCAAAATAAACCGCCGCCGCTAGCAGGATAATGACTGCTCCTGCCTGGAGGTTGAGCTGAAAGGAAAGCAACAAACCAAAAAAGTTGAGCAAGATGCCCAAACCCACAGCCACAAGCATAATCACGCGCACATCCTTAAAAAACATGCTGGCAATGGCGGCAGGTATGGTCAAAAGCGCGATGACTAAAATCAAGCCCACCACACGCATAGCCACAACCACGGTTAAACCGGTAATCAGCAGCATCAAAATGAACAGGGTTCCTACCGGCAAGTTGCGCACCGTGGCAAACTCCTCATCAAAAGAGATGGCGAGCAACATGCGATAGAACAGCACCACAAAAAGGATAACCCCAATAGCCGTCGCCACCATCCACCAAATATCAGTTTTAGAAACGGCTAATATGCTTCCAAAAAGGTAAGACATCAGGTTCGCGCGATAGCCTGGCGTCAGGCTGATAAAGATGATGCCGATCGCCATGCCCACCGCCCACATCACGCCAATCATCGTGTCTGATCGATCTTTTAATTTGCGGTGAGTCAGCCCCATCGCCAGGGAAGAGACCAAACTAAATGCCAGCGCGCCAAGCACTGGGTCAAAGCCAAAATAACTGGCAATGCCCACACCACCATAAGCGGCATGGGCTATTCCACCACTGATGCCCACGATGCGGTTGATTACCACCAAGGTACCAATTACACCACAGGCAATACTCACCAATACGCCAGCCAATAAAGCGTTTTGCATAAATTCATAAGAGAACACTTGCCCAATTGTGCTAATCATTTTTACCCTCCTCATATTGGCTCAGGCTATTTGCGTTGTCTTCATGATGATGTTCGTGTAACACGCGATGAGGCAAACCATGCGCCAAAAGGTCTACTGGACAGTCGTAGCTTAGATCCAGCATTTCTTTGGTGACCATTTTTTGGTTATGGTAGACCATCCTGCTATTGACACAGCCAATCGTTTTAACATGCGTTGAAATCGCCATCAGGTCATGCGAAACCAGCAGGATGCTCAAATGCTGGTTGAGCTCAGCCAATAATTCATACAGTTTAGCCGTAGACTGGCTGTCCACACTTGCGGTGGGTTCGTCCAGAATGAGCAAGTCTGGCTCGGTTGCCAAGGCACGGGCGATGAGCACGCGTTGCCTTTGCCCACCAGAAAGCTGGTTAAACGACCTTTTAGCCAGGTTCAAAACGCCGGCTTGACTGAGGGCTTTTTCGATGGCTTGCTTGCTTTTTGAGCTTAAGCGACTGCTCAACCTAAACCCGGGCGCCTGCCTGCCCATGCGCACCACATCCCATACGCTAATTGGAAAATCTTTATCCGAACGTGAAATCTGTGGCACATAACCTAAACGATCGCGCGCCTCGGCTGGGCTCTTCCCCCAAACCTTAAGCTCACCGCGCATAACCGGCACCAAACCCAATATCACTTTTATGAGGGTCGTTTTACCGCCACCATTCGGACCGATCAAGCCGATGTAATCGCCCTGGAACATCTCAAAATGGATATCTTCCAGTACAGGATGCGCATCATATCCCGCCCAAAGGCCTTTAATACTAATAATCGGATCGCTTGGAACCAAGCTTTTGTTTTTCGCGTTCATGCTCAAGGTTTCCAGGGTCATTTTACTGTAAAGCCTCCTTCAAATCCTTTGCCAATGAAAGCATATTTTCAGCCCAATCGTATGCCATTGGGTCCCACTCAATAATTTCCTTGATGCCAGCCTGGTTCGCAACAGACCGCGCCAGGCTCAAATTCGTGCCCTTCTCAACAAAAAGCACGCTAATTTGATAGGTTTCGGCATGATGCAGAATGTTGGCTAAATCTTCCGGACCAGGCTCACTGCCATGAATTTCAACGGGGATCATGTGCAAATCATACTCATGCGCAAAATAACCCCAAGCCGGGTGAACAATCATAAAGTGGTCACGCGTGATATCTTTGAGACTTGCTCGGATTTGGCTATCCGTATTTTCGATTTCTTCAATCAGCTTATCCAGATGGCTTTGATAGCTATCTTTATGTTCTGGATCTGCCTCGATGAGAGCTTTGGCGATATTATTGGCGATGATTTTTGCATTCCTGGCAGAAAACCAAACATGCGGGTCAAGCCCATCATGATTATGTGCGTGTTCATGTTCATGTTCATGTTCATGTTCGTGTTCGTGTTCGTCTTCATCGTGCTCGTGTTCGTGTTCGTTCTCGTCTTCTTCATGCTCGTTTGCATGCTCGTCTTCATCATGCTCGTGTGCGTGTTCGTCTTCGTCATGCTCGCTCTCATCATGGTGATGGTGCGCGCCCACCATTTCAATTCGCTCAATGCCCTCCGATGAATCCACCACACGCATCGCTTCATTTGCAGCTTTGAGCTTGTCCATCCAGGCATCTTCAAACTCAATGCCAATGCTAAAATAGATGGCGCTTTCACCCAAAGCGACCATTTGTGACGGGCTGGGTTCATAACTGTGTGGATCATCTCCCGTGCCAACCAGCGTTTGGGTTTTGACCAGGTCTCCCGCGATGCGGTCTACAAACCACTTTTGTGGCAAAATGCTCACGGTAACCTGCATTGCTTTCTCATTCTGCATTCCAGCATTTTCGGTCTGGTTTACAGGTGTGCAGGCAAAAAGCATGGCACCGATGAGCAAAAAAGTAATAATCTTACTGAATTTAAACATATGTCTCCTGACATTGAGGGCAAAGTCCATAAAACTGTAAAAAGTGATCCCCCACCACAAATTGAGTCTGCGCTTCTATTTTGCTGATGAGTTCGCTAAAATCCTCACATTCGTCAAAAATCGCAGAGCTTTGGCAAACCTTGCAAAGGATATGATGATGATGTCCTGTGCCACCAGCCACATAACCCGCGTTTCCATCCGGAGCAACAAGCATGCACACCAGGTCATAGTCCATCAAAAGATTCAAATTGCGATACACACTCACCAAACCCATCTTACTGCCCTGCTCGCGCAAAGCACTGTGGATTTGCATCGGGCTGAGTGGCACTTGTGTTTGTGAAAGTAAACGCATCATTTGCTCACGTGCTTGAGTGATGCGGTGTCCATTTGAAGCTAACTTTTCTTTCCAGTTCATAGCTACCCTTATTGATAGTATTTTTCAATAAGGATTATAACCATACTTATAACACTTGTCAAAAAAGCAAGCTTAAACAGAAAAAGGAAAGGTTTCCAGGAGTGTGAGTTTAATTGGGTAGTGCGTTTTGGATAAGAATCAATCACCCGTCAAGCGTTCCGCCAGGGCGACCAAAGCCTCAATGACCTGCTCCAATCCTCCCTGAGCCTGCAAGCGTTGCGCTTGATCAATTAAAATGGGTGCGGGTTGGGCTTGCTCGAGGCGCATCAGCCGGTCAATGGCACGGTTCAAGGACCCTGTTGAGGCATATGCCAGGGCAATTTCTTCACGGTAAATATCCTTGCCCACCGCGTCTAACTGCGCCGGTGTGGCATAGCGATTGACCGCAGGGAAAATCAAGGTTGAAACCACCAAACCAATCAGCAGGCCAAGAATCAAGCCAGTGAGCAGATACCAATTGGTCGTTTTAGGGTTTTCATCCATCCCAACCTCGCAGAATCTTCCAGTTCTCATAAACCACCAAATCCAGCCCTTCTAAAAGCCCTTTTATGAGAGCCATATCCTCGCCGGAGTAGCCATAGTCTTCGCCATCCTGGAGCGCTTCGCCCACAAAGGTAAGCAAATCGCCATGGTTAAGTCTCGCGAGTTGATCCAAGGCAAACATCTTATCGCGATTTCGGGCAAAATTTTCAGCGACCATCAAAACCGCGTCGGCTCGAAAATCGGGACGCAATTGGGTAATTGGGGCAAACTCAGCCGGACGCGGCTTGATAACCAGCCAGCCTAAAGCCAAACCAAAGATTACCCCAACGATAATCGCAAGAATAAAATTTCTTGAGCGTGTTTTCTTCATAATCCTGTATTTAGCATAGCAATTTTAGTGCCAACTTGTGTTTAAACCCCAAAATTCATTTCTTTACTGTCTGGACTGCACATGGCTTGGGCTGGCGCCCTTCTCCGCTTGGTTTGGCGTCCATCTCCTGCTTGGTTTGGCGTCCGTCTCCCGGCTTGGTTTGGCGTCCTCGCCAAACCTTAATAATTCCATCTTTTGCTCGGTTTCGTTACTCTCCCGGCCTGGTATGGCGTCCTTCCCAGCTTGGCTCGGCGTTCCTCTCCCATTTTGTGTGGTGTCCATCTCTTGCTTGGTTTGGCGTCCTCGCCAAACCTTATTATTCAAACATTTGCTCGGTTTCGTTTCTCTCCCGCTTGTCTCGGCGTTCCTCCTGCTTGGTTTGGCGTCCTCGCCAAACCTTATTAAATCCATCTTTTGCTCGGTTATGTATTCTCCCACTTGTCTCGGCGTTCCTCTCCCGGCTTGTTGTGGCATCCTTCCCAGCTTGGCTCGGCGTTCCTCTCCCGTTTTGTGTGGTGTCCATCTCCTGCTTGGTTTGGTGTCCTCGCCAAACCTTATTAGTCAAACATTTGCTCGGTTTCGTATCCCTCCCGCTTGTTGTGGCATCCATCTCCCGCTTGGTTTGGCGTCCTCGCCAAACCTTAATAAATCCATCTTTTGCTCGGTTTCGTATCCCTCCCGCTTGTTGTGGCATCCTTCCCTGCACGGATTGGTGTTTCTCTCCCGGCTCGGTTTGGCGTCCTCGCCAAACCTTAATAATTCCATCTTTTGCTCGGTTATGTATTCTCCCACTTGTCTCGGCGTTCCTCTCCCGGCTCGGTTTGGCGTCCATTTCCTGCTTGGTTTGGCGTCCTCGCCAAACCTTATTAATCAAACTTTTGCTCGGTTTCGTATCTCTCCCACTTGGTGTGGCATCCTTCCTAGCTTGTCTCGGCGTTCCTCTCCCGGCCTGGTTTGGCGTCCTCGCCAAACCTTATTAATCAAACTTTTGCTCGGTTTCGTATCTCTCCCACTTGGTGTGGCATCCTTCCTAGCTTGTCTCGGCGTTCCTCTCCCGGCTTGGATCGGCGTCCATCTCCTGCTTGGTTTGGCGTCCTCGCCAAACCATCCCCAATGCCTACACAATCATCAACCTGGCTATTGCTTTATGCGAACATACTTCACAAGCCGCTCGATGTAACTTCGATCACTCAAGTCAAAAGAGTGGAACCTACTTGGTGGCTTTGCCTTTTTAGCTTCTTCAGACTTTCCCTTGCGCTGACTAAGACGCCCAAAAAGTCGAATCAATAGGCGATTAAACCACCCCATCTTCTCAAAGTCCATACCACCTAAAAAATAATAAAACCGGGCAGGCTTCGGCATTTCGGGCGGGAAATTGATCTTTTCAATACTCTTAACAAAATCCGCATCACTCGGCGTTGCGCCAGTGGCAAAAACAACCCAAATCTTTTTAGGCATCTTTTCCATCCAGCCTTGCACCTTTGCAAGATCCAAAATGCGGCTGGCAAACAAAGGACCGCCAAACACAACAATTTCATAATCCGCCAGACCAGCTAAATCCACATCAGCCATTGGTAAAACATCAGCATCAACATCATCAGCAATCCAGCATGCATAGCGCTCTGTGAACCCTGTTTTGCTCTTATAAATCACTAGCGTCTTCTTCATCTCTGCCTCCAACTAAGCTCCTCTTGATTTTAACTCAATCAATTATAAGTTTGTTCAATACCAGGCAATGACTTTGTAAAGCCGGCATTGGGATATTCTTGTTAGAGGGCTAACGGGTTCGCATTTGAAGTTTTATCAATTCACTTTTGAAGTGTTTATTGTTCACTTTTAAACTCCTGCTGACCTGTTTACAACTGTTTACAACAAAAAACTTGACTTTTAACATTTAATATCCTATACTGTTAGTTCGCTGCGGGGTAGAGCAGAGGTAGCTCGTCGGGCTCATAACCCGGAGGTCAGTGGTTCGAATCCGCTCCCCGCTACTGAGAGAGAACCAGAGTTCAATTAACTCTGGTTTTTTGTTAGACAGGAGGTCTACGGTTCAGAAATAAATTCTTTTGGAGGTTTTTCTGATGGACCACAGACCACAAGGCTCGTCTCTAACAAATAAAGCAATTCTATTATCTAAAGCTATTGAAGGGTTTATGACTTTCAAAATAGCTGAAGGATTGAGTAAACGTACTCTCGAATCCTATGAATACTTTTTAAAGCAATGGTTTGCATATTCAGGAGATAAACCAGCTTCTGCTGTAAATGCATCTGATATAACACATTATCTCGCATGGTTAAGAACAGACTATAAACCCAAACGTTGGAATGGGAACGGTGAGCCTCTTTCTGACCTGCCCCCTAAATTCGTCCATTTAGAAAGTTTGCCTTTATCAATATTTCACAATAATTTCATTTAACCTTTATTACGGCGCCTCTAATATTAACATGTTGAGCCAGTTACCACCTTACTAATTTATACTAGCGACCGATAAGGTAACATAAGTTTCGCACATTAATAAAAGGACATGGTCCTTAATCACTT
>ENA-UOOH01000073-UOOH01000073.1-fermentation-metagenome-genome-assembly--contig:-NODE-73-length-108774-cov-5.161609_pt1 | contig 108774 bp, 106 predicted proteins | sample MGYA00245778_ERZ724025 | MGnify/ENA primary metagenome ERZ724025 (study PRJEB28704, sample SAMN03018313) | fermentation metagenome | biome: anthropogenic terrestrial biome; feature: soil... | reverse complement strand
TCTGCCTCCAGTATCGGCCGACCCACAACTATGAACGAAGCTCCTGCCGCGGCAGCCTCTTTCGCAGTCGCTACCCTTGTCTGATCCTCCGCAGATGTTCTCATTCTCCTGATCCCCGGGACGACTCTTGCAAGTTTTCCGGCCTTTCCTTTAAGAAGTGAAAGGTCCAGCGGAGAGCATACTATGCCGTCAAGACCGGCTCTTTCCGCTGCAAGCGCCCTTGCCTCAAGTGAACGGTCCAGGTCAGACCCCGGGTGCACTTCACTCCACAGATCTCCTCCGAGGCTTGTCAGTACCGTGATCCCGAAGATGTTCATCCTGCTTCCCGTCTTATCCCTCATTGCAACGGAACGGACCATCATCTCATGACCGCCTGAAGTGTGAATGGTAAGCGCCCACAGCCCCATACCAGACAGGGGCTCTATGGCCGATGCCACCGTGTTGGGTATATCATGGAGTTTCAGGTCAAGAAAAAGCTGGTATCCCCTGCTTACTATTTCATTGATAAACGGGGCTCCGCCCATCGCATAAAGCCTTGGACCTATCTTTACATAGGGTGTCGCCTTATCCAGCCTGTCAAGAAAAGCCCTTGCCCCATCCGGAGTCGGCAGATCCATCGCCACTATCAGTTTACACATATTACTCTCCAACCCTTCATCTCCAGAATTATATCTTCAGCCGGATGCAGAAGCATCGGCAAAAAACCCCCATTGTCCCTATGAGATCGCACATTAAAACAGGGGCCCCTTTAAAGATGTCAAAATCTGCTCTCTCGATCTGACAAACTTTAAGATGCCCCCGCATCTATACTCCACGATGCCTTTCTGCCGGGTCAGCTTCTACAGTTCTTCGTTGTCCTGCCAGATCTTCCTGCCTTCGGCGAAGGTCATTACCGGCCAGCCGCTGAGTGCGATCCCTTCCCACGGACAGCACCTTGCCTTGCTGTACCATTCGTTGCAGTCGACTATCCTTGTCCTCTCCATGTCGATGACCGTCAAGTCCGCAAATGCCCCCTCTTCGATCCTGCCAAGGGAATGCCATTTTTCAGGAAGTAGGGATGCCGGAGAGCTGGTCATTTTTTTCAGTATAAGCCCGATCGGGACATCGGGATAGTTCTTGTTTTTGAAATCTATAAGCACCGCCGCTGCGCATTCAAGCGACGCGATGCCGAAGGGAGCCTCCTGGAAGGGTTCGTCCTTCTCATCCATGTGCCAGGGTGCATGGTCTGTAACTATGGCATCGATCGTATCATCGAGCAGACCCTCCCAGAGCGCTGCCTGATCCTCTTTGCTCCTGAGTGGAGGGTTGACCTTGTACCTTGAATTATAACCGCTGTTGATGACCGCGTTCTCGTTGAGCGTCAGATGATGGAATGTCGTATCACAGGTTATGTCAAGACCTTCCTTTTTCGCCTGTCTGATAAGCCCGACCGCTCCGGCGCTGCTGAGGTGCGTAAAGTGGACCCTTCCTCCCGTTTCCCTTGCAAGTGCGATTCCTCTGGCGACATCTATCTCCTCAGAAGCCGCAGGGATACCCTTGAGTCCGCTGAGTGCGCTGACCCTGCCCTCATGGACCTGCCCTCCCTTGAACAGGCTTATCTCCTCGGGATGTTCCATGATCCTCGGCTGGTCTTTGCCGGTATACATGAGCGCAAGGCGGAATAGCGAGCTTGTTGCTATGGGGGCCCCGTCGTCGGTGAAAAATACCGCTCCGGCGTCCGCCATCTTAAGAAGCTCGGCCATCTCCTTACCTTCCCTGTTCTTGCTTACGCATCCAGAGGGAAGGATCCTGGAAGCACCCGCGGCCTTTCCGTGACTGAGCACATACTCCACAAGGGAGGGTTCCGATATTGCGGGTTTTGTGTTGGGCATTGCCACAAGAGTGGTAAAGCCTCCGGCAGCTCCCGCCTTTGCCCCTGATGCGATATCCTCATTCCATTCCCCGCCCGGATCCCTGAAGTGGGCGTGAAGATCTACAAAACCGGGCGAGAGTATCTTCCCGTATCCTTCTATCACCTCGGCATCTGTGCCGTCAAGTCCGCTGCCGACCGCTGATATCCTTTCTCCGTCAACCAGCAGTTCATGTGCATCTATGAATTCTGTCCCGCTGAAGATCTTAAAATCTTTGAACAATATTTTCCCCATTATCTTGCGCCCCCTCCGCAGAGATAGAGCAAAGCCATGCGTATGGCAACGCCTGACCGCACCTGCTCCAGTATTACGCTCTGATGTCCGTCCGCAACTTCGGAGGCAATTTCAACTCCCCTGTTGATCGGCCCGGGATGCATTGCAAGTGCCCCCGGTCTGGCATACTTCATAAGTTCGCCGTCGGCCCCCCACCAGCGGTGATATTCGTCCACCGAGGGGAAAAGCCCGTCCTGCTGGCGCTCCTTCTGTATCCTCAGGAGGTATACCATGTCCGCATCCTGAACTGCCTTTCTCGGGTCTTTTTCATACCTGCAGCCAAGAGAGGCGATCTCCCTGGGCATCATCGTAGGCGGACCGGAAAGCACGACATCGCAGCCTATCGTTTTAAATGCTATGACATCGCTCCTTGCCACCCGGCTGTGGAGAACGTCTCCCACCAGCGCTATCTTTTTGCCCTCGAGACTGCCCAGGTGTTTCCACGCGGTGTAGAGATCAAGGAGAGCCTGTGTAGGGTGTGCATGTGTGCCGTCGCCGGCGTTCAGGACTATTGCCCTCTTCAGCTTTGAGGCCAGGTACTGGGCCGCGCCCACAGCTCCATGCCTCATTACAACAATATCTGCTCCCATTGCTTCAAGGGTCCAGGCCGTATCCCTCATAGTTTCGCCCTTCGCATGGCTCGAACCTGATACAGACCAGTTGACCACGTCGGCGGAAAGCATTTTCTCTGCAAGCTCAAATGAGACCCTTGTCCTCGTCGAGTTCTCAAAGAAGAGATTGACTGCCATCTTGCCCCTGAGTACGGGGACCTTTTTTATCGGCCTGTCCATGACGTTCTCCATGTGGCGGGCCTGGTCAAGCAGGAAGTATAGTTCCTCCCTTGTAAAGCAGTCTACATCGATCACATTTCTGTGACGCCAGACTATCTGTCCGATCTCACTGGGCGTCGCGTTCACAGATAACCACCTCGTCCTTTCCGTCAAGCTCCGTTACTTTCACCTCGATAACTTCGTTCTTTGATGTCGGCACGTTCTTGCCGCACATGTCGGCATGTATGGGAAGCTCCCTGTGTCCCCTGTCGATTATCACCGCAAGCTTGACAGAAGAGGGGCGTCCAAGATCGACCAGGGCCTCCAGTGCCGCCCGGACAGTCCTGCCCGTGTAAAGGACGTCGTCTACGAGGAAAATATTCTTGCCCGAAATGTCCTGAGGCATCCTCGTGCTGTGTACCATCGGCTGTTCGAAGAGCATCGTCAGGTCATCCCTGTACAGGGTGATGTCAAGTTCACCGCAGGGCACTTTCGTACCCTCCACTTCCTCGATTATCTTCTGCAGTCGGCGCGCAAGGTAAACTCCCCTTCTGTGGATACCCACAAGGATCATATTTTCTGTACCCTTGTTCTGTTCGACCATCTCGTGCGCGATCCTCTTTATTACCCTGTTGAGATCATCGGAATTCATCAGCTTCGCCTTTTCTCTTAAAACTGTCAATTTTACCCCTCCTTTTTGTAAATAAAAAAAGACCGCCTCACTGGGCGATCTTAAAGAATACTCCTCAAAAGCGGCATAATATGCCTGCGGGAGGGCTGAAGAGATATTGACGATGTTCTTTCTGTTCTCATTAGCTTCCCCTCCCTACGCTGGACTCGGGGTATTATAACTCCTTTTTAATTTTTATGCAATCGGTTGCAAAAATTTTTATCACTATCCATCATGCTCTTCTTCCATAAATCATAGGAGCGCGTGAAACCGGTCCTTTGCGGACAAATAACTGAGGAATCCGGCCTTAAGCCTATGGGAGGATATCAGAAAGATATCAGAGAGCGATAGTTTAGCTTGCAGTGCAGTATCAGGACACGATGAAGACCTGATGGATCAGGGATGATATATTTGTCAATAATATTTGGGGTTTAAAACATACATGTGGAAGTGAGCCTTTAAGGCCATATACCGCCTTGTTACCCTCGTATCTTTTCGAGCGCGGCTCCGGCGGCCTCGAATTCGGCCTCTTTTATCGTGCTTCCCCAGGCTTCGGCGAGCAGTTCGTCTCCGATCGTTACCTCAACTTTGAATTTCAGCGAATGGTCGGGACCTGTGCGTTCCACTGTTTTGTAGTAGGGAACGCCCCTCCCCATTGCCTGCAGGGTCTCCTGCAGGAGTGTCTTGGTGTCCTGTCTGTCAGGAGAGAGTTCATTGCTGTGAAAATCAAGGTAGGCTTTTGCCAGTGATAGCGCCGCACTATAGCCTCCGTCAAGGAAGACGGCTCCGAAGAGCGATTCCGCTGCATCCGCAGCCATTGCAGGTGTTGGGCCCTTCTTTATCAGGCTTCTGCCGAGTCTGATCGCGCCATGAAGTCCGACAGCAAGGGCCCATTCGTACAGTTTTTTTTCACAGACTATCTGTGAGCGTATCCTGGTGAGCTGTCCCTCATCCAGTTCTTTGTATTTTTTGTAAAGAAGGTCTGAGACGGTCAGTTCGAGCACAGCATCTCCCAGAAATTCGATCCTCTCGTTATGAGACAGCGATCCCGACTCATTTGCGTAAGACGAATGGGTCAGGGCTTCTCTGAGAAGATCTTTCTTCATGAAGATGTAACCTATCTTTTTTTGGATCTCTTCTGCCGGTTTCTCACTGTTGGAGCTTTTCATATCAGTCTTTGATGCGTTCGATCGCAAGTACTCCGTTGTGGCCCCCAAAACCGAAATTGTTTATCAGGACTTTGTCGACCCTTGCTCTTACAGCCTTGTTCGGTACTGTGTTGAGATCGCATTCGGGATCCGGATCGAACTGATTGATCGTCGGATGGACTATCCCTTCCTCGATTGCCAAAATTGCAGCTATAGTCTCTACAGCGCCTGCTGCACCGAGGAGATGGCCTATCATTGACTTAGTGGACTGTACCATCACTTTGTCTGCATGTTCACCGAGGAGCCTCTTGATCGCCGCGGTCTCCATTTTATCGTTCAGCGGAGTGGATGTTCCGTGTGCATTGATCAGGTCGACCTCGTCAGGTGCCCATCCGGCATTTCTCATGGCCATGGCCATTGAACGGTATGCTCCGTCTCCTTCCGGATCCGGTGCGGTTATGTGATATGCGTCACAGGTATTTCCGTATCCCGTTATCTCAGCGTAAATGTGAGCACCTCGTTTTTTTGCATGCTCCAGTTCCTCGAGTATCAGCACTCCGGAACCTTCGCCCATTACAAAACCGTCCCGGCCTGAATCAAAGGGCCTGGACGCATGCTCCGGATCATCGTTTCTGGTGGAGAGAGCTTTAAGCGACGCAAACCCAGCAGTTGCTATCGAAGTTATCGCAGCCTCCGCTCCCCCTGAGATCATCACGTCAGCATCTCCGCGCTGTATGCAGTAGTAAGCCTCTCCTATGCTGTTTGTAGCGGAAGCGCATGCTGTGACAACAGCCATATTCGGGCCTTTTGCCCCATACCTTATCGCTGCATAGGCAGCTGGCATATTTGCTATCATCATCGGTACCATGAAGGGGCTCACCCTGTTTGGGCCTTTCTCAAAAAGGGTGGTGAAGCTGTCGTCGATCGTTCCGATGCCGCCGACTCCGCTTCCCATGTAGACACCGAACAATTCCTTATCCAGGGATCCAAGATCAAGGCCGGCGTCCTTTACAGCAAGGTCAGTCGCGGCAGTTGAGAGGTGCAGTATCCTGTCTGTGCGGCGCACTTCTTTTTTGTCAAGCCACCTTTCAGGGTCAAAATCCCTTATTTCCGCGCCAATTTTTACGCTGTGTTGGGAAGTATCGAAAAGGGAAATGAGGCCGACACCGTTTTTGCCCTCCTCAAGAGCCTTCCAGTACTCCTCTTTGCCGATTCCAATGGGCGTAACTGCACCCACTCCTGTGATCACTACTCTTCTCATTGATTTTCCTCCGTGAAGATAGGAGGGACCGGCCTTATGCAGCCCCTCCTAAAAAGATTCATTTGCTGACCTAGCCTTCCACTCCCAGCTTGGCTTTAACATAGTTCATAGCCTCGCCGACTGTGGTGAGTTTTTCTGCATCTTCATCAGGGATCTCGATGTCAAATTCCTCTTCGATGCCCATGATGAGCTCAACGATATCGAGGGAGTCAGCGCCGAGATCTTCGACAAATGACGCTTCCGGCTTGATCTGCTCTTCTTCCGCGTTAAGACGGTCCATTACGATCTCCTTAAGTTTTGCCTGTACTTCTTCCAATTTCATACAGTTCACCTCCTTCCAATTATTCTCTTCCTGCACTGATTTTTCTCTTTACGGTGCTTCCTCTTACATAGTCATTCCGCCGTCAACGGCTATGACCTGCCCCTGTATATACTCTGAATCGTCAGAAGCCAGAAAAGCAACTGCTTTAGCTATATCAGACGGAGTACCTGTCCTTCCGGAGGGGATATTTTTCAACATGGTTTCCCTGATCTCCGGCGGAAGCACCGATGTCATGTCTGTATCTATGTAGCCGGGCGCAACGGCATTTGCCGTTATTCCCCTTGAACCAACTTCTCTTGCAAGACTCTTGATAAAACCTGTCATTCCTGCCTTGGCAGCTGCATAATTGCACTGGCCGGGATTTCCGACAAGCCCGGTAACGGAACTTATCGCTATTATCCTGCCCCACCTGGCCTTCAGCATCGGGCGAAGAGCCTCTCTGGCACAGTAAAACAGTGATGAGAGGTCTGCCGTAATCACATCGTTCCAATCTTCGTCCTTCATCCTCATCAGAAGATTGTCCCTGGTGATGCCCGCATTGCACACGAGTATTTCTACGGGTCCCAGCTTGGAGGCAACTGCCGTAAACATCTCTTTCACCTCAGCTGCCGATGATACATCGGCCTTAAAGGCAAATGCTCTTCGTCCGATGGCTTCGATCTCAGCAACTGTCTCCCGGGCAGCTTTTTCTGACCTGCTGTAGTTTACTGCGACCGAACATCCCTTTCTGGCCAGTTCAAGGGCTGTTTCCCTGCCAATGCCCCTGCCGCCGCCTGTTACAAGGGCGATCTTTTCCTTCTGCATCAAATTCCCCCTTTCAAAAACTCAAGTGCCGCATCAAGTTCCTCGGGGCCCGAGACCGGGAAGGGCCTCTTGTTCTTTGATATTTTTCTTATCAGACCTGAAAGGACACTGCCGGGGCCAAGTTCAATATATCCCTCGGTCCCCTTGTTTTCCATCTCTATAACGCTCTGCATCCATAGCACAGGTGAAAATGTCTGCATGTAAAGGGCCTCTTTGAGAGTTCCCACATCCTGTACAGCCTTTGCTGCCGCATTTGTCACTATCGGACAGCAGGGAACATTCCAGCTGATGTTCTCAAATTCATCCCTGAGTTTTGATCCTACGGGACGCATAAGTTCGCAGTGGAAGGGTGCACTTACCCTGAGAGGAAGCACCTTTGCCCTGCCTGTCGCTTCTATTGCGGACGAGGCCCTGTCCACTGCGGTTTTGTGTCCTGAGATGACTATCTGTTCCTGCGAATTTATGTTGGCAGCTTCACATATCTCACCCTGCGCAGCTTCGTTGCAAAACCCGACAACTTCCTCCATGTTCATCCCTACGATGGCAGACATTGCGCCCACTCCAAGAGGAACAGCCTCCTGCATCAGAGTTCCCCTGAGATGGACCAGTCTTACTCCGTCAGAGAGGCTTATCGCCCCTGTTGCAACAAGTGAGGTGTATTCTCCGAGGCTGTGGCCTGCGGCAAGATATGGTTCAAGTTTTTTTCCGTAAGCGCTCTCAAGACCTCTCAATGCAGCTATACTCACTGTGAGGATAGCCGGCTGGGTTATCGCGGTCTTCATCAGGTCTTCCTTGGTGCCGTTGAATATGAGGTCGCTGATTTTGAATCCCAGCGCCTCGTCCGCCTCTTCAAAAACCATCCTCGATGCATCGAATTTGTCGTAAAGCTCCTTGCCCATGCCGGGTCTCTGTGCACCCTGTCCCGGGAATATGAGAGAATATTTCATCAGTCAGCAAACCTCTTCAATCTTTCGATCTCCGCCGCCGCGCCATTGATGATGTCCTCTATGATCGCCGCAGCGGGCTCAATTTTTCTGACAAGGCCGGCAGATTGTCCTGCCATCAGCGAGCCCCATTTTGTATCCCCCTCAACGACAGCAAGCCTCAGTTTGCCTGTGCCAAGTTTCTCGAGCTCTTCTACCGAAGCGCCCCTTTTTTCCAACTCCTCGAACTCTTTGGAGAGTTTATTCTTGAGGCCCCTCACGGGATGGCCTGTGGACCTGCCGGTCACCACGGTAGCTCTGTCGTTGGACTCAATAATTTTTTCTTTGTAATTGATGTGGACATTGGACTCGGCAGCACATACGAAGCGGGTGCCTACCTGGACTCCCTCTGCCCCAAGCGCAAATGCAGCTGCCATTCCTCTTCCGTCGGCGATCCCGCCTGCAGCGATCACAGGTATCGAAATGACATCTGTGACCTGAGGTACAAGGTTCATCGTGGTGATCTCGCCTATGTGTCCGCCGGCCTCAGTTCCTTCAGCCACTACAGCATCAGCCCCCTGCTTTGACACTCTTTCAGCATGAGCTGTGGATGCAATTACAGGCACCACCACAGTCCCGAGAGGCTTAAGCCTGTCAAGCACTTTGCCGGGCATACCCGCACCGGTCGTCACGACAGGCACTCTGTACTGGGCAGCGATCTCAAGCGCATCGTCGGCTGTCGGAGAAAGCAGCATTATGTTCATTGCGAATGGTTTGTCCGTCAATTTTCTTATCTTGACGATCTGTTGTTCCAGAAGTTCAGGCGGCATGCTTGCGGCGGCAATGACTCCAAGCCCTCCCGCATTGCTCACAGCCGCGGCGAGGTCCGCATCAGCCACCCATGCCATTCCGCCCTGGATCACAGGGTATTTTATTTTTAAAAGTTGCGTAACACGGTTGTGTTCAAACATTTTATCTTCCCTCTATGCCTGGTAAAGCAGGGCTCCGAGAGTCATGCCTGCGCCAAAGGCAACGAAGCACACTTTGTCTCCGTCCTTTATCCTGCCGGACCCCATAGCCTCGTGAAGCGTTATCATCAGCGATGCCGCGGACGTGTTGCCATACTCGGGGAGGTTTATGAGCGTCTTTTCCTGTGATACGTTAAGCCTCTTGAAAACTCCGTCGATTATCCTCGTATTGGCCTGGTGGAAGATCCAGAAGTCGATCTCTTCCGGCGTCAGACCCGAATCCTGGCAGAATCCCTTTATGAATTTAGGCATTACTGTATTTACAAACTTGAAGACCTCGTTGCCCTTCATCTTAACGATCGGCATGATATGGTCTTCATCGCTTTCAAGCCTTATCATCTCGTGTCCGGTGCCGTCGGCCAGCAGCCGGGTGGATGTAAACCCGCCATCACCCTCGGCAGCTCCCACCACACATGCCCCGGCACCATCACCAAAGAGGATGCAGGTCCCCCTGTCTGTCCAGTCTATTATGTCTCTGAAAACCTCAGCACCGATAACAAGGACTTTGTCCCATATCCCGCTCGATATTCCTGATGCCGCCACTGAAAGTGCGGTGAGGCTTCCCGTGCATCCGGCCTGGATGTCTATCGCTCCGGCATTAACAGCCCCAATCATTCCCTGGACCTTGCAGGAGACGCTCGGAAATACCGTGTCGGGCGAATTTGTCCCGACAAGGACCATGTCCAGCTGATCTGCCGTCAATCCTGCATCCTCAAGGGCAAGTACCGCAGCCCTGTATGCAAGGTCGCTGCATTTTTCTCCTTCAACGGCAAAGTGTCTCTTGCTTATGCCGGTCCTCTCGACGATCCACTGGTCGTTGGTCTCGACGATTTTTTCGAAATCCTTGTTCGTCATGATTTTTTCCGGGATATATTTGCTGGTCCCCAGTATTTTTGTTTTCCTGCCCGTGTATTTGATCATTCTGCACCACCCCTGGCTATTTCTTCTCTGATCCTTCCAACTCCGTTATGTTCTACAAAATTCGCCGCGCTCAGTATGGCATATGATATTGCCTTTCTCTTGGAACGGCCGTGTACCTTTATGACCGTACCGTTCACGCCAAGCACGGGAGATCCGCCGGCTTTTTCCCAGTCAAACCTTCCAAGCACCCTTTTCATGGCTGGCCACATAAAGAGGAGCCCTACCTTGGGCAGCAGATGGTTAACATACTCTTCCTTGAACTGGTTCTTAAGCAGTTCACCAAGGCCTTCCCCGAATTTAATGACAACGTTGCCGGTAAAGCCGTCGCAGACGATAACGTCAGATACGCCGTTCGGTATGTCGTTCGCCTCGGCAAATCCCTGGTAATTCAGATCACTGTTCTCTATCAGCTGTCTTGCAGCAGATATGACATCGTCTCCCTTTGTAAGCTCCTCTCCCATGTTGAGCAGCCTTACAGAGGGGTTTTCAACATTCCTGAACAGCTTCATGTAAATGGACCCCATCTGTGCAAACTGAAAAAGGTTTATTGGTTTGCATCTGACGGTACCCCCCACATCCATCAGGAGGGTAGGCCTGTTAAGCACAGGGAGCATTGCACCAAGTCCGGGCCTGTCAATGCCGGGTATGCGTCCGAGGAGGATCACTCCCCCGGCGGCTATTGCTCCCGTGTTGCCTGATGATACTATGCCGGCTGCCTCTCCGGACCTTACCATTTCAAACCCTATTACAAGGCTTGAATTCTTTTTTCTTCTTATGGAGATCGAGGGAGAGTCTCCCCCGTTTATCACTTCGTCCGCCGGAACTATGTTCAGCCTGGAGCGGACGTTTTTTTCTGCCTTTTCAATAATTGGTTTTATTTTTTCGCTGTCACCTATCAGCGCAACGGAAAGGTGCGGCTGTTCGCGGCAGGCAAGTATCGCTCCGTTGCACGGCTCTAACGGAGCATGGTCCCCTCCCATTGCATCAAGTGCTATCAGCATCTCTTTTCCCCCATCTATGCCAGTTCTTCAGAATTTTTTGCAACTACTACGAATCTTCCGACGAATACTTCCCTGTCAGCAACACGCGTATGAACACTGACAACGTATTTGTCACCTTTGTGGGTCCCCACTTTTGACCTGGCAAATATCCTTTCACCTACAAAAGCCGCGCGCCGGTACCTTAGCCTTGCAGAGCCGACCACGACCATTTCCCTGTCTATGGTTGCGATAGCAAGAGTCGCAGCCTGGGCGTATATATAGTAATCACCAACAAGATTGGTATGCCTGAACGCCATGTCCCTGGTCGTGTTCAGGACAGAGAGGGCCCACCCATCGGGCTCAAGTTCAATAAGTTCGCCTACGACTTCTTCAGCTCTTAAAGATTTGAGCCTGCTTGTTGCCTGCTCGGCCATGGTACGCATCCTCTCCCTCAGCTCAGGAATGGAGAGGATCCCGCGGTCAAGACGCACGGTACTCATACTCACTCCAAGGGAGACGGCTATCTCTTCGTCAGTCATGAGTGGGTTGGTCGATATGAGCTCTATCAGCTGTTTGTGCCTCTGCTTCTTAAGTTCTGAGCGCATTAAGGCATCTCCCGGCAAAAGTAATTGTTAGCAGGTCATAACACCAGACAAGATATTACAGAAATTGAAAGTTGTCAATAACAAATCACGGGTACAACATTTTTTTAAAGGCACGGTAAGCCAATGGCCATCAGCCTTACCATGACTTATGACAAGGGGCCATAATATAAGATCCGGAGCAAAAGGGATGACCCTTTGCTCCGGATCTTTCAGATTTCGTTCCATTAATCCTTAGCGGCTGCAGAGGCTTCTGAAACCTTTATAACCTGGCGTCCCTTGTAGTAACCGCATGCAGGGCAGGCTTTGTATGTTTCTATCATCTCGCCGCAATGGGTGCAGGCCGTGAGACTTGGTCCTGAAAGAGCACCTAGCCACTGTGCCTTGCGGTTGTGTGTACGTGAGTGGGATACTCGCCTTTTTGGAGTTGCCATAATTTGTTCCCCCCTTAAATCTTCAGCGAAAATGTCGCCTGTGCAATTCTATCACTTTTTTACTTTTTATGCAGTCAGTTATTTTCCCGGTCTTTCTGCACTAAAGATCTGAGTACTTCAAAGCGCGGATCGCCCTCGTCATCAGTACAGGAGCATGACGACTTATTGAGATCGGCTCCGCATTTGGGACAGAGTCCCCTGCACTCCTGCGAGCAGACAGGTGCGGACGGAAGAAGCGTTATCAGGACCTCCCAGATCAGAGGGCCAAGGTCTATCTCATCCTCCCATGAGTCAAGGATCATGACCTCTTCGTCTCCGTCTGCTTCAAAATCCGGTTCGGCTCTTTTGTCCTCTTCTTTGTCCAGTGAGAAAAGATACCTTAATTCTCCCTCAATTGCAACCCCCGCAGGTTCAAGACATCTTGAACATGGTACATTCAACCTTCCGGATACCGATATGGAGGTGATTATCCGGCCTTCCGTCCTGTAAGCCTCAACTTTGACCTCAAGGGGGCCCTCCACGGAGTAAAGCTGTCCCCAATAACTGATCTTCCTGTCAGCCGAAACAAAAAAACTTTCCGTAAAAGGAGTGCCGTCCTTCGGGACAGCCGGGATGACAAGCCTGTGATGCCAGCTGTTGGGCGCGGCTTCGATATGCTCAGCCATTATTCTCCGGTCATCTGGCCTCGCAGCAGCGTTTGGTATCCCTTGCAATGACCATTTCCTCGTCTGTCGGAACGACCATTACCGCTACCCTTGAATCCGGGGTGCTGAAAATGACCTCTTTCCCGCGGACCTTGTTCTTCGCGGGGTCGATCTTCACTCCCATGAATTCCAAGCCCCTGCAAACCTCTTCACGGAACGAAACTCCGTTTTCCCCTATGCCTGCAGTGAAGACCAGTACATCTATTCCGCCCATCGCGGCAGCATAAGAACCGATATACTTCTTGACATGGTAGATGAGCATTTCCTGCGCAAGCTTAGCGCGTTCGTCACCCTTCTCAGCGGCTTCCTCAACATCGCGGAGGTCGCTTGATATGCCGGAGACGCCCTGAAGGCCGCTCTTTTTGTGGACTATGTCGCTTACCGTCTTTACGTCACCATGCTTCTCCATCAGGTAGAGCATTACCGACGGGTCCAGATTTCCGCTGCGTGTCCCCATAAGAACTCCTTCAGCCGTACCGTAGCCGAGGCTCGTATCTACCGATTGGCCGCCGTCAACAGCAGTGATGGAGCTTCCGTTTCCGAGGTGACATGTAACTGTCTTGAGTTCCTCAACCGGCCTTCCCAGTATCTCGGCTGCCCTGTTGGCTACGTAGTAATGGCTGGTGCCGTGGAAGCCATAGCGGCGCACCCTGTCTTCCTCGTAATAGCTGTAAGGAATGCCGTATGTAAAGGCCTTCGGGGGCATTGACTGATGGAAGGCTGTGTCAAAGACGACTACGTTCGGTGTCCCCGGGAGGACTTCCATGAGAGCACGGACACCCTGAAGGTTCGCCGGGTTGTGGAGTGGCGCAAGATGGATAACTTCTTCTATTGCCTTGATGACTTCGGGTGTGACAAGCACTGACGACGTGAACTTCTCTCCGCCGTGGACCATCCTGTGTCCTGCCGCCGAAAGCTCGCTCAGGTCTTTTATAACACCATGTTCGGGATCGATGAGCATTTCAAGTACATACTTGATCGCTACTGTATGGTTCGGGAAATCAACTTCACGGGACACCGGGTCTTTCCCTGTTTTCGTATGTTTGATCTTTGAGCCGTCAATGCCGATGCGCTCAACAAGCCCCTTGGCAAGGACAGCTTCACCGTCCATGTCGATAAGCTGATACTTGAAAGAAGAACTTCCGCAGTTAAGAACTAGAATTTTCATTAGAATGAGATTGCCTCCCTTATTCTGATTATCCCCGCACCTTTGTGGTATTCTTACCATAAGAGGACGGTGATTGAATATATGCATACTCCCATAACAGGGATAGTTGCCGAATATAACCCGCTCCACCACGGACACAGGCATCATATGGACCAGGCCCGCACACTCTCCGGTGCCGAGGGCATCATAGTCGTGCTCTCCTCAAACTTTGTCCAAAGAGGAGAACCTGCCCTGATCTCAAAGTGGGAGAGGACAAAGGCCGCCCTTGGATGCGGAGCTGACCTGGTGCTTGAGCTTCCTCTCGTCTTTTCTGCCCACAACGCAGGAGTATTCGCAAATGCCGCCGTCGACATCCTGGCAATGACAGGCATCGTAACACACATTTCCTTTGGGTTGGAATCCCCCGACTGGCAAATGGACAAAATCTTAGATATTCTAATCGAAGAACCGGAACCTTTCAAGTTTTGTTTAAAAGAAGAACTTGACAAAGGCTTTTCTTTTGTTGAATCGAGGGCCGCGGCTCTTGACCGTATGATCCCCGGAACAGCCGAAAAGCTGAAAGGTTCGAATAATTCCCTTGCACTATCATACATGCTCAGGATAAAGAAACAAAATTGGGAAATAGATGCCGTTCCGGTAAAGAGGCTTGGTGCAGGATATCACGAAAATGAGCTTGCCGAATTTTCAAGCGCAACTGCTGTAAGGAAAGCTATTTCAAAAGGAAAAGTCTCGGAAGCCCTCTCGCAGCTCCCTGATTTTTCAGCAGGGATATTAAATGAGGCGATCGGAAAAGGACGGACCTGCACCGACGAAGGAAAGCTGTGGAATATTCTCCGCTCCAAACTCGTATCAATGTCACCCGAAGAGATCTCAAATTACGCAGAGATAGGAGAGGGCATAGAGTACCTGCTGAGAGAAAAAGCTATAGTGAGCTCATCCTTCACCGAGTGGGGGAAGGCGTGCACCAGCAGGAGATATCCGCTGGGGCGGATACAGAGGCATGGCATTCACATACTTATCGGCCTCGAACATTGGACGAACAGGGCATTCCAAAGGATAGGGCCGCCCTACATAAGAGTGCTGGGAATGAACGGAAAAGGCAGAAAAATGCTGAGGCGCATGAGTAAGACAGCATCTTTGCCCGTTATCACAAGGTGCGGCGCCGCTTCTTCAATATCCGATGCCGCGTCAAAAGTCATGAACTATGAACTCATAGGATCCGAGATATGGGAGCAGCTCGTGACTGAGGGAGAATTCGGAAGGGAACATTCCAGAAAGATCATTATAAGCGGGGAATAATATATGGGCATCGTATACAAATGTGGGATGACATCGATGGATTTTGAAAGGGTGGCAGATATGCTCTCGCAGGCATACTGGTCCCTCGGCATAAAGGCGGGTGAGATGAAAAAAGCGGCGGCAAATTCTGCCCTTGTGATCGGAGCTTTTTCCGAAGACGGCAGACAGATAGCTTATGGCCGTGTTATCTCAGACAAAACAAGATTTGCATACCTGACAGACTTTTATGTTGACGTGGAGTTCAGGCAAAAAGGCATCTGCCGTCAAATGGTGAAGCTTGTCATGGACCATCCCGACCTTGCCGACGTCTACCAGTGGCTTCTAGTCACAGGGGACGCGCACGGGCTTTACGAAAAATGCGGATTCAAAGTCATTTCCCGTCCGCTGGATTTCATGGAGATCCGAAACCCACGTCCGAAGGACAGGTGACGACTATACGTTGCGCGGGGGTATACGCTCCCTCAGGCGCCTGAATACACCGGGCGGGACCATGTCCTTTATCGCACCTCCGAACTGGAAGGCATCCTTGATCCCTCTGCTTGAAAGATAAGAATACTTGGCGTCTGTAACGATGAAGAAGGTCTCTATCTCAGGAGCCAGCTGCCTGTTCATCTGCGCGAGCTGGAATTCATATTCAAAGTCAGAAAGTGCGCGAAGGCCTCTGATTATTATCCTGCTCTGTTCCTGCCTCATAAAATCTACCAAAAGCCCTTCGAAAAACTTCACCTTGACGTTCGGAAGGTGGACCAGTGCCTCTCTGGCCATGATCTGCCTCTCTTCCTCGCTGAAAGTCGATCTCTTTTCGGGATTTACGAGGACTGCCACGACAAGCTCATCAAAGAGGGCTGCCCCTCTTTCGGCTATATAAATATGCCCGTTGGTTATCGGGTCGAAAGATCCGGGATAAACGGCCCTTATCATTGGTCAACACTCCTTCTGTAGAATGTGAGAACTGTGCCGCCGTAAGTTCTCTCCTCCCTCTCCCAGCCCGGAATATCATCTGCATCTTCTTTTTCGGAGTGTTCGAAGATCAGCGTTCCGCCGGGAGAGAGGACTTCGCTGTGTTTATGAATAAGTTTGGGGAGTTCGGTTCCCCAGCCCAGTCCGTATGGCGGATCGGCAAAGATGATGTCAAACGACTCCCCGTTCCTTTCAAATTTTGATAAAACCCTTCTGACATCCATGCAATGACATTTTACATCCTCAGGCATGGTTTTAACTATATCGCCAAAGCGCTTTCTCTCCGATTCAACCAGACAGACCGGAGCCGCGTCCCTTTTATATGCATTGAGAGCTATCTGTCCGGTGCCTGAAAAAAGATCAAGAAAGCTTTTGCCCCTCAGAGGACCAAGTATGTTGAACAATGCCTGCATGACCTTGCCCGTGGTAGGTCTCATTTCTTTCATATCAGTTCCACCCTGCTTCACCTATTAATGACATAAAAAGAGTATAATAGCGAACATTAAAAGTGTATACAAACACGGAGGACAAATTATGCCGCAGCACATGGAAAAATCTTCAATGACACCAGAGGAACAGAGCGACAGAAAGAGCCTCCTCGGCTTTTCTTTCCTTCATTTCATAAATGACATGCACTCAACAGCTTTACCCACAATTATACCAATGCTTGTCAATTCCATATCGATAACTTTAAGTCAGGCAGGACTTTTGAATGCCGTTTTCGGGTTGACGAACCTTTTCGGCCAGCCGGTAGCAGGATATTTAGCAGACAGGCAGAAAAGACCCTGGCTTGCAGTATGGGCGCCGATGCTGAGCATCGCGGGAGCATGTCTTTTGCCTCTTTCCCCCAATTACGCGATCGCCTTCCTGTTGGTAGGACTGATGAGCATGGGTACAGCCTCATTTCACCCACAGGGGCTCGGACGTGCGGGGTCGTCAGCCGGAAGCAATGACCTTGCCCTTTTCATAGCGCTCTTCGCGGCATGCGGAAGTTTCGGCAGCGCGGTCGGCCCTGTCTATGTCGTATTCCTGACATCCCTTATCGGGAAAAAGATGTTTCCGATCGTTCTGATCCCTGGCTTCATCATATGTATGTACATTTGGAAAAGGATCGTTTCGGATCAAAAAGCTGAGAACATTACAAAAGAAAAGGCTGAATTCAGAGGATTTTTCTCGAATATGCGCGGCATTATGCAGAAGATCACTTCCATAGTCGTTGCAGCGACAGTAAGGGATGCAACACTGCAGGGGATAAGGATATTTCTGCCCATGCTCGTGGTGCTGAAGGGAGGAAGCATCGCTAAAGGCGGTATGCTCCTCTTTGGCATAACAATGGCATGCACATTGGCAGGCATAATCGGAGGCAGGCTCGCCGATTCGAGGGGCGACGAGAAGGTTATGCTCTGGACGATGGGCTTATCACCGATCTTTCTTATCACGGGCCTCAACACGAGCGGAGTCCTCTCTGTTGCCGCACTGATCGTAGGTTTCGCCTTTTTGCAGGCAAGCACCTCTGTAACCACTGCAATGGCGCAGAAAAAGTGTCCCTTTTCCCGCAGCTCTGCCAGTTCTCTTGCAATGGGTGTCTCGTGGGGTCTTGCAAACCTCTTTACGACACCCGTCGGTTTCTCTGCTGACATCATAGGATTGGAAAAGACTCTTCAGATCGTGGCCTTTCTCCCCTGGACCGTTACAGCATGGTATACAGGAAAAATGATCCTGTCAAAAAGAGTGCTGTAGTGTAAAAGACAATACGGAGTTCAGATCCTTCCTTCGGCTCTGTCAAGGGCATGGCGCAGGGCGGCGCGCATGGCGGGTGTCCTGTATGGATGTCCTACCGAGTCCACCTTTATCTTATAACCGCGGCTGCCCGGTATCACCTTCAGATAGAAATGCTGTTCAAAACCGTCGTCAGTTGTTATGACAAGGATCAGTCCCACACCGGAATCTGAAATGAAGGTCTCCCTGAATACCCAGTGTCCCTTTTCGCCCACTCCTCTTCCTTCCGCGTCCTTTATTCCCGCGAGCAGATCCTCAAGTTTCATTTCGCTTTCACACTCCATTTCCGTCGCCCAGTTCTCATCTTCTATGTTTTTCACAGCATATGTGTCCCTTTTGTGCAAAGTCAGGCGCCACGTGTTCTTTCCCATAGCCCTCCATTTTCTTTCATACTTTGTGAGATAGGGCCTCTTCGGGTCTTTCTCGATAGGGTCTGCTCCAAAATGTGGCGAATACAAAAAAGTTTCGGCTGTCTCCTGCGCATACCAGTCAACATCGGTCGCCAGTTCAAAGTATCCTCCCGGTGTGATCAGGTATGCCATGAGGTCTGCAAAAAGGGGCACTGTGACCCTCCTTGAAGCATGCCTTGTCTTCGGCCAGGGGCAGGGGAAATTCATGTAGACCCTCTCGGCAGACTCGGGGGCGAAACAGTTTCGGAGAAGAAAACGTGCATCACCGTGCATGATGCGGACATTATCAAGCCCTGCTGAAAGGGTTCTTCTTGCTCCTTTTGCCACACACCACTGTGAGACCTCTATGCCTACGATGAGGATATCCGGATATGTCTTCGCCAGATACTCGAGAAACTCTCCGTTCCCGAACCCTATCTCAACGAAGACCCTGCCTGACGGGGACATTGATCTCCAATCGACCGGCAGGTCTATGTTCTCATCTACTATGATCCTGCGAAGTTCCCAGGTCATATTCTTTCCTCCCTTTGGGCCTTTGGTCTGAGATAAAATTCGGGTTCCCTTGAGAGATTCTGCCAGACATCCAGCGGAAGTTCCTCTGCCCTCGCAGTTGTTTTCAGGCCGTTCCTTTCGAGTATCTCTATTGCCTTTTCCCGGTTTATTTCCGTGTAGCCGGAGATCCAGTTGTTTATCAGGGTCTTTCTCCTCTGTGTGAAAGACCTTGCCAGCAGACCTCTCCATGTCCTGTCACATGCGAGTGTACTGTTGTTCTCGATTTTTATCTCTATAATGCATGAATTGACCCTTGGCTGAGGTCTGAAGGCAGATGGAGGGACGTTCCTAAGAATGGCTGATGTCCCCATTGCTTCAACTGTTATGCCAAGAGGAGAGCGTTCACGATGTCCGTGGGGCGATGTTATCCTTTGGGCCGATTCAAGCTGGACCATCAGCAGCATGTAATCAAGTCCGTGCGGGACAAGTTTTTCGAGAAATACCCAGAGGAGCGGAGTGGTGATGTGGTAAGGCAGGTTGGCTATCACCCTGTTGGGCATCCATGGCAGTTTATTTTCGTAATCGAACTGTACTGCATCTCCCCAAAGTGGATGGAGCCTGCTGTCTTTTATGGCCAGCATATCTATAGTGTGCTTTAGTCTCGTATCCAGTTCTACAGTACACACTCCCGAGCATTCGGTCGAGAGGAGCCCCTCTGTGAGTATGCCCTCCCCCGGCCCGATCTCAAGAACTTTGTCCTCAGGAGTAAGCTTTGCCCTCCCGATCATAAAGTCCACGATAGAACGGTCGATGAGAAAATTTTGTCCTATATCGGTGTTGTGGATGAAGTTAGGTATCCTGACCATCTCATATTTCCTTTACTTTGTATTATTGGTCTATACATATGACATTAGTCTGCTTATCTTAAACCCATTCTGACAAAAACAAAGGGGCTTCCATGATAAACGGAAACCCCTGTATCTTCTGGTCGGGATGAGAGGATTTGAACCTCCGACCACCTGCACCCCATGCAGGTACGCTAGCCAGGCTGCGCTACATCCCGTAAGCACGGAGTATAATAACCCGCGATAAGCTTTTGGTCAAGTGCCGCAAATAAAAAAATCCCAACAATTCAGTCGGGATTTTTCATTGATCAAAAACCTAAAAATATAAATACTACTTCTTCTTGCTGTTGACCGCTTCTTTGAGGGCTTTGCCTGCACGGAAGACGGGGACTTTCTTCGCAGGGATCTGGATGACTTTTTTGGGATCCTGAGGATTACGACCCTGACGCGCGGCTCTTTTCTGGACTTCGAATGTGCCGAATCCTACGATCTGGACCTTGTCTTCCTTCTTAAGGGATCCGTGGATGCCTGCAAATACTGCGTCTACAACTTCTGCGGCCTTCTTCTTAGTGATTCCTTCGACAGACTTTGCTACGGCGTTGACGAGATCTGTTTTTGTCACCTTCTGCCACCTCCTGACAAGATTGACACTGCTAGTGCAGTTCACTAGCATTTATACCGATAAAATCCGCTCAGGTCAAGTACTTTTGGGTAAATAGGTCAGTTTTCAGCCCTGTTTCGCATAAAAATCTTTATTGGTACTCCCGAAAAGTCCGCCATTGATCTTAAGCAGTTCTCAAGGTGCCGTCTGAATGATTTTGTGCTGAGCTCCGGATCGTTTACAAAAAATATGAACGCGGGGGGTGCTCCGTCCGCCTGCGTGCAGTAGTAAATCTTGAGGCTGTGCCCCTTCCCGTCTCCGGGCATCCTTTCAAAGATAAGGGTCTCCTTTACGAGCCTGTTAAGTTCGGAGGTAGGTATCCTCCTTCTCCTGTTTTCTTCTACTTTCATAATAAGATCAGGGATCTTGGATATGCTCCTTCCCGAATGGGCAGAAATAAATATCCTTGGGGCATGCGACGCAAAGGGCAGCTCTTCCTTCAGAAGCTCTGCCATCTTGTCGCCGATCTTTTCTTCCTTCGGAGCAAGGTCCCACTTGTTGACAACGATTATGAGCCCCTTGCCTCTTTCCAGCACCTGTCCTATCAGCCTTTTGTCCTGTTCGGTGACTGGGTCCTGTGCGTCAAGGAGGACTAGTGCGACATGACATCTGTCTATCGCCTGGTAGGTCCTGACGTTTGAGTAATATTCCAGGTCTGTGTTGACCCTGCTCTTTCTCCTGAGGCCGGCTGTGTCGAGAAATCTCATCTTTACCCCGCTGATCTCGACGAGAGAGTCTACGACATCGCGCGTGGTGCCTGCCATGTCACTGACCATCGAACGCTCCTCCCCCGCTATTGAATTAAGCAGGCTGGATTTTCCTACGTTGGGCCTTCCGACTATCGCCACCCTGATGTCGTCTTCCTCAGATTCGAAATCATCGGGCGGAAGTATTGACACGACGGCATCGAAGATATCATCGAAACCGGTGTTGTGTTCTGCGCTCGTTGCTATTACCGCATCAAACCCCAGCGAGTATGCCTCGCAGAGCATCTCATCTTCCTGTCTCTGATTGTCGAGTTTGTTCATTGCAACTATAACAGGTTTGCCGCCCTTCCTCAGCTTGATGGCTATGTCCTGATCCATCGGGGTTATCCCCTGCCGGCCGTCGATCACAAAAATGACAGCGCTGCTCTCGTCGAGTGCAAGGTCGACCTGCTTCGCAATAAGATCAATGAAGGGGTGGTCGACTTCGGACATTATTCCTCCTGTGTCGACGACATAAAATTTTCTGCCGGCCCATTCGGCTTCACCGTAGATCCTGTCCCGTGTTACACCGGGCTGATCGTCTACTATCGCGGCTCTCCTTCCGACCATTCTGTTGAATATGGATGATTTGCCGACATTCGGCCTTCCTACTATCGCGATTATTGCCATTTTGTTCTCCTTGCCGGCATATGGCTGGTGCCATGGTATGCCATGTGATTTTTATATTCCCTCAGTCAAGTTTTATGGTTATCCTCGGTATCCCGGATCTGGTATTTTTTATGTCGAAGTATGGCGCGATCATTTTTCTCAGAGCCCCGAACCTCTTTGTCCTGACCCAGATACTCTCAGCTCTCTCCTCTGACTCCCAGAAATCGAACCCGGCCTGCTCAAGATCTTGAGCGAGCCTCTTACGCTTAAAGGCCGGAATGTCTATCCTTAGCATTGGGACAAAGGGAGGGAGTTCCCATTCCCTGCGTTCCTTAAGTTCCCGGTCCCAGAAGTGCCCCCAGCCTATACCCAGGGCCTGCTGCCAGTTTTTGTCCGGTCTTCTGCTCTGAATGACGATCTTTCTGCTGTCCGGGGCCTCTCCTCTCCACGCCGATTCCCACATCAGAGAGAATGCTCTTGCCTTGGCATCATACTCTTCAACTCTTGCTTCTGCATCTGCATCTATCCATCCGACGGTACCGGGCGATATCTCATCGGTCAGGGAGAGTATCTTCCTGGTTCCCAGTATGATGCCTGCTTCCTGATGTTTTTTCATTATGGATATACCTGAAGGGATCTTGGCTCCGTCCTCGCTGAAGAGGATGATCTCCGCTCTCCTGAATAAGCTGCGCGCATGCTCCTCAAGCGCCTCGAGTCCCGGTCTCTGACCCTCAAGGAACGGTCCTCCGCACGTGGGACATTTTTCAGGCACAGGCTCTTTTTTGCCGCAGTCAAGGCACCTGAGCTGTCCTGTTTTCCCTTCCCATCTCATTACACCCCCACATTTGGGGCATCGGACAGGTGAACCGCAGTCTTCGCAGAATATCTCCCCTGCGTAGCCCTTCCGGTCCAGGATCCAGAGTGCCCACCTGCCATTTTCAAGGCTGTCCCTGGTCTCCCTTATTAAAGGCCTGCTTATGGGAAGCCTGTCTTTGATCCCATCGGAGCTGTATGAAGAGGAGTCCTTCATGTCAACGAAAATCAGCCTCTCCCTGATCCTGCTGCGGCCGGGATCCCTGCCGACCTGCAGAAAGGCCTTCGCAGAAGGCATCCTGCCGCCCAGTATCAGACCGGCTCCCGCAAATCCGGCACGCGCAGCCAGTATAGTCCTGTGGTGGAACAGCGGATGTTTCTGTGTCTTCCAGGCACCGCTGTTTTCTTCGTCTACTATTATCGTTGAGAGTCCGGAGATGGGTATGAAAGACGCCGTCTGGCACCCCACTGCAAACCTGATCTCACCCTTCCTCGACCTCTTCCAGAAATCCCACTGCTTTCCCTTTGAAAGGTCCGGCCAAAGAATGCCCTCTCCTTTCAGAGGAGCAGGGAGCATATCCCAGAACTTTTTTGCACCCGAAAGCTCGGGAAACAGCGCAAGAAGAGGAACTTCCGATGCCGTGAGGATGTCCCGGTAAATTTCCATCCTATCGGAGTCCCTCGGCTCGTAAACATACTTTACGGATGAAGGACCTGGCCGCGGTTTGTGATAAATCTCTTCAAGCGGTTCACCGGCAAGGAAGGACGCGGGGAGAAGTGTCTTTGCGGCCATCCCTTTTCCTATAAACCAGGTCTTTGCCAACCAGCATACGGTCCTCCAAAGTTCATCCGGCAAAGGAGGCAGGTGATCTATCGCATCAATTATTTCCTTCAGGTCATCGGGGTGTCCGGCGTTTTCCTGATCTTCAGCGGTTACTGTCAGCCCCACTCTCGAAGAAGTGCCCAGAGGGACCCTTACCCTTGTCCCGGGGGGCAGAGAAGATCTGTACATATATGAGAGGTCAGTCCACCACGGTCCCGGGACCGCGACAGATACTATTTCCATTATTCCTTGTTTTTCTTTTTTATGACGGCGTCAAGCAAAGTGTCGGCCACATCGTCCTTTGTGCCTGAAAACTCTACTTCCGATCCGCCCTTTGTCATTATCATCAGAGTGTTTGTGTCCGATGCGAACCCTGCTCCGTTTGCAAGCACATCGTTGCAGGCTATCATGTCCAGGTTTTTCGCTATCATCTTTTTTTGTGCGTTCGCGATCAGATCCTGGGTTTCGGCTGCAAAACCTATCAGCAGCTGACCCTCTCTTTTCATTCTTCCAAGTTCGGCCGCTATATCCCTGTTCTGTACAAACGTAACCGTCAGAGGCTCGCCGTCGCGTCTCTTAAGTTTCTGTTTCATCTCTTCTTCAGCACGAAAATCTCCGACTGCGGCGGCTTTGATTATGATATCCATTGAAGGTGCTTCCCTTATGCAGGCTTCGTACATCTGATCCGCGGATACAACGTCGATCACCCTGACTCCCTCAGGCCTCTGTATCGACACCGGTCCGGAGACAAGCGTCACATCAGCTCCTCTGTACCAGGCGGCCTTTGCTATCGCATACCCCATCCTGCCGCTGCTCGGATTGCTGATATACCTGACAGGGTCTATGTATTCGTGTGTCGGTCCCGCAGTCACCATGACCCTCATCCCGCTCAGGTCCTTTTTGGGTGAGAGTGCATGCCAGACATGCTCATAAATCACAGAGTTGTCAGGGAGCCTTCCTTTTCCCTCATAGCCGCAGGCAAGCATTCCGCTGTCAGGATCCACCACTATGTGCCCCATCGTCCTTATCGTATCTATGTTGGCCCTTACCGCGGGGTTTTGCAGCATATTGGAGTTCATTGCCGGAAAGATCACCATCGGGTTCCTGTTAGCAAGCATCGCAGCTCCGAGAAGTGTGCTTCCGTCTCCCTGGGCACATATGCGCAGACCGTTTGCAGTACAGGGGGCAATTACAAAGACCTCCGCCCGTTCAGTCAGTGTAATGTGAGGTATCTTCCATCCCTCTTCAGCTGACAGAAAATCATTTTCACGCCAGACCTTTCTTCCTGTGAGGGTAGAGAGGACAAGCGGACTGACGAACTCTTCGGCTGAGCGCGAAAGGATCACATCCACCTCACAGCCTTCCTTCCTCCACCCGCGAAGGATGTCGGGTGCCTTATAGGCAGCGATCCCTCCGGTCACTCCGAAGAGGATCCTTCTATTTCGCTTCCAGGGACTCATTTTCTTCCTTTTTGGCAGAGGTCTCCACGAAGGAGTGCCTTATCCTCCCCTGCACGAGATCCTCAACTGCCCTGGTAATAAACTTTTCGTCATAGCCGCTTATGGCTCCCTTCCTCTCGCTAAGCTGGCGGGCACGTGCGGATACGACCAGTGTCAGTATGTACTTGTTTGGTATGTCCCTGTTTTTGTAAATCGTTTCGAGATCCATGTATATCATATTGAACCCTCCCGGTATTTTTTTACTATCCTGATAAGATCCTCGGCCGCTTTATCGACCCTGTCGTTAATTATCATATGCTCGTACTCGCCGGCGTGGCTCATCTCTTCTCTGGCGTTGCAGATCCTGAGCTCCAGTTCCTCCGGCCCTTCTGTCCCTCTCTTTTTGAGCCTTCTGATCAGCTCTTCGAACGAGGGAGGCTGGATAAAGATCATCACGGCTTCCGGCATCTTTTTCTTGACCTGAGAGGCACCCTGTACGTCTATTTCCAGAAGAACATCCCTGCAGCTGTTTAAAGTATCCTCGACTATGTCCTTTCTTGTCCCGTAAAAGTGTCCGTGGACATTTGCCCACTCGAGGAACCTTTCCTCACTCACCATTTTTTTAAAAGAGGTTTCATCCATGAAAACGTAATTTACGCCGTCTTTTTCTCCCGGCCTTGGCGCCCTTGTGGTACATGAGACGGAGTACGCTATGTTGTCCAGTTTTTCAAAGACCCTTCTGAGGACAGTACCCTTGCCGACTCCCGCCGGTCCGGAAAGAATGTAGAGCCTGCCTCTCATTGCCTCTCCTCTTTGCCTTCCTCTCCCTCAAAACGGCCTGTTATCGTCTCAGGCTGGATAGCTGACATTATCACATGTCTGCTGTCCATTATCAGGATAGCTCTGGTCTTCCTTCCCTGGGTCACATCCACGAGAAGTCCGGCCTCCCTGGCCTCTTCCTTCAGCCTCTTTATTGGGGCAGACGAGGGACTGATTATCGCAACTATCCTGTCCGCAACCACCATGTTCCCGAAACCTACATGAACCAGCCTGTAACTCATCTTCATCTACTCCAGATTCTGTATCTGTTCGCGTATACGTTCAAGAGCGGCCTTGGAATCTACCGCAAGCCATCTGATCTCTGCGTCTGATATTTTGGAATCCAGTGTGTTTACCTCCCTGTTCATCTCCTGGATTATGAAATCCAGCTTGCGGCCTGAGGATTCCTGATCTTCACCGGTTTCTCTGAATTTGGCTATGTGGCTTTTAAGACGGGCTATCTCCTCCGAGACATCCCACTTATCGGTCATTATGACTATTTCCTGCATCATTCTGGATTCTTCCAGCTTGCCTCCGAGAGCCTCGATCATCTCCGACATCCTCTGCCGGGTCATATCAAATGCCTGATCCCTCGCAGGAAGCCATTTCTCCTCTATCAAGGCAGAAAGTCTTTCAAGTTCTGACAGATGGACGAGCACTTCATCTTTCAGATGCCCTCCCTCAGTTTCTCTCATCTTCTGCCATGACCTCAGCCCCTCTTCTATCAGTTCGCTGAAGGCACCTTCGAGCTCTTCCGCCTCGCTGCTCTCCTCGAAACTGGGTATGTCCAGTACTCCCGGAAGCGTTACTACGCTCTCCAGCTGGAGGTCTTTGGCCTGTCCGAGCATACGCTGTATCTGCATCAGCTCTTCACAGTAGGATGTCATTATTTCCTTGTTGATCCGCCCCATCCTGAATGTCGGCGCCCACAGCACTTCCATCCTGACCTGAAGCTTACCTCTGCGGAAACCTTTGCGGAGTTTCTGATGGAACCACGGCTCCCAGCTTGAAAATTCCCTGGGAAGCCTTACATAGATCTCCTGGTATCTATGGTTTACGCTGGACATCTCCAGGCTTACGGTGCCCCATGATCTTTGGATCTGTGTCCTGCTGAACCCTGTCATGCTTACATACATAAGATCACATCCCGTCTATTGCATGCGTTATTCTTCCTGCGGAAGCGCCATCCTGCTCTCATAGTACTCCATGGCATGTCTCTTTACCCTCTCAAGGAGCTCTCCGAAACCTTCTCCTGTAAGGGCACAAACCTTTATTGCATCCTCGCCCCTTGCTCTCAGTTCCATAGCTATAAACTCCGCTTCCGACTCTGTCTTGTCTATTTTGTTGAGAACAACTATCCTCGGCAGGTCGTCTGCCTTGAGTTCCTTCAGCGTCTCAAGGACGATCTCCATGTTCCCCACGGGATCTTTGTCCGCTGAATCTATGACCAGAAGCAGCAAGTCCGCTTCGGACACCTCTTCCAGAGTCGCCCTGAATGCCGCCACAAGCTCCGGGGGCAGCTTCCGGATAAAACCTACAGTGTCGGAGAGGAGGAAACTTCCCCCGTCTCTGAAGCTTATCTTTCTGACTACAGTGTCCAGCGTGGAGAAAAGCTGGTTTGCCGTCAGTATCCCGCTGTCTTTGGAGAGAGATCTCAAAAGGGTGGACTTTCCGCTGTTCGTATAGCCGACCAGCGCTGCCGTAAAAGCTCCGTCCTTCCTGCGCCGCTCGCGCCTGTCCCTTCTTCTCTCCTTGACTTCCTCCAGGCGGGAAGTGATGCTCTTCATCCTTCTTTCGAGCTTCCTTCTGTGCCTTTCGAATTCGGTCTCTCCCGGACCCCTGGTACCGATGCCTCCCCCCGTCCTTGACATCTGATGGCCAAGTCCTTTGAGGCTGGGGATCTCGTATCTGTACTGGGCAAGTTCGACCTGGAGCTTTGCTTCGGCTGTATGGGCCCTGCTTTCGAATATCTTCATTATAACAAAGGCTCTGTCCCAGACTGTCATTGATGTCAGCTTCTGAAGGTTGCTCTTTTGGGTCGGGCTTAGAAAATCATCTACCACAAGCAGCGTTGCCTCTGATTTCTGCGCGAAATCCCTGATCTCCTCCGCCTTGCCTGCACCCACAAAACTTGCTGGATCTGGTGCAGACCTTTTCTGGGTGACCCTGGCAAGGGTAGGTATATCCAAATTTTCAAGAAGCATTACCAATTCGTCAAGCGAGACCTCGGTGTCGTCCGAGCTGTTGATGTCCACTCCGCAAACAATTGCCTTCCTGGGTCTTATAGAGAGGTCTATCGATGACCTTTTTTGTCTGCTCAAATCTCTTTGCCTGCTCCCAATTCCCTGGCCAGGCTGACTATTACGTCAGTTACCTCTTCGATCGTCATTTTTGTGCTGTCGAGTATCACACAGCCCGGCGCCGGGCGCAGCGGCGCTATTTCCCTGTTCATGTCGTAAAGGTCCCGCTCGTTGACATATTTGAGTATTTCGTCAAAGTCGGCATTTTCGCCGCGTTCAACTCTCTCTTTATAACGGCGTCTCGCCCTCTCCTCCGCGTCTGCCGTAAGGAATATCTTGAGGTCCGCGTCAGGAAAGACAACGGTACCCATGTCCCTCCCGTCAGCGACAAGACCTTCTGAGGCCTGCCCCCTCTGAAAACCTATAAGGGCGTCCCTTACAGGCCTGAGTGCCGAAAAGGAAGAAACAGCGGCGTCTATGGCCGGTCTCCGTATCTCTGCGGTCACATCCCTTCCGTTTACCAAGACTCTTCCTCCGGAAAGAGAGACTGATATGTTCTGCAGGGCAGCCGTTATTTTCTCCGTCTCATCCGGGGCGGTCCCATCCTGAATGAGCCGCCATGTCACGGCTCTGTATATTGCCCCTGTATCAAGATAGGGCAGTCCCAGCTTATCTGCGGCTATTCTGGCAACAGTGCTCTTGCCTGCTCCTGCAGGCCCGTCTATCGTTATCACAAGCTTACGCGCATTGGTTTTATCCATTCAAAACTCCCCTGATGCCTGACGGCAACACAAAAACATTCCGGGCCTCTTTTGCCGGACCGAAACTTCCTTTAACATACATTCTTTAAACTATTATTATACTATCTTTCCGTTCTTAATATAACTCCAAAGTTCTTCTCTGCTGACCGAAATAAAGCTTCCCGAAGCAAGTTCCCTGAGCTCGAGCCTGCCTATCTTCCTTCTTACGAGTCTTCTGACATCATTTCCAAGTGAGCGCACCATAAGGCGTATCTCTCGCTTGATGCCCTCGCCAAGCACTACTTCAAACCAGCATTGAAGCGGACGCCGTCCGATCCTTCTTACTGAAATTGGCTTCAGGAAAAGTCCTTCCGCCTCCACTCCGCGGGTCCATTCTATCAGCTTCTCTTCCGGAAGGGGGTTCCTCAGTTCCACTTCGTAGGTCTTGGTTATGCCCATTGATGGATGGATCAGCTCCTGCGAGAACATACCGTCATTAGTAAGGATGATCAGCCCTTCGCTCTCCCGGTCAAGCCTGCCGACCGGAAAGAGGCGGAATCTGTCCATCTCGGTCGGCAGTATGTCGATCACTGTCCGCTCCCGCTCGTCTTCGACCGCACATAGAACGCCCCTGGGTTTGTTGAAGATGAGGTATTTCTGCTCAACCGGAGAGATATCCTTCCCTTCAAAGGTCACCCTGTCGGATGCCTCTACCTGCCTTCCGGGCTCAGTGACGACCTCTCCGTTGACAGAAACTTTTCCGGCCAGGATGTGTTCCTCTACCTTGCGTCTTGCACCTATCCCGCACAGAGCAAGATACCTGTTCAGCCTTATGCTATTGTTTGATCCACTCATCGTTGTCCTCTTCTTCCGACACTTTGTCCGGTCCCTCAAAGGAGCCGAAGGCCCCCTCATCTGACCTGTAATCTTTAAGTTCTTCCAGCGAGGGCAGCGAACTTATGCCGGCCAGACCGAATATCTCAAGAAAGCGTTCCGTGGTCCTGAAAAGGAGGGGAGAACCTACGCTCTTCTTTCTGCCGGCGATCCTGACAAGCCCATGTTTCAAAAGTGTGTCTACGACCCTGTCGCATCTCACTGAGCGGATATCCTCTATTTCAGAACGGGTCACCGGCTGATTATATGCAATTACAGAGAGAGTCTCGAGTGCCGCTTTGCTGAGTCTGACCTTCTGGAGTGAGACAGAACCGTAAAATGCCTCTATGGCCTCAGCGAGATCGGGAGCCGTAGCCATCTGCCATCCGCCGGCTGCAAAGAGTACCGCAAGTCCGTGAGATGCGGCATATATCTCTTTGATGGTCCTTACCGCGCTCTCCACCCTCGCGGGCGTCACTCCCAGATACGAGGCTATCTCCTGACTCGAAACAGGCTGCGGGGATACGAAGAGCATCGCCTCTACCTGCCGTTCAAGCAGCCCCATCTCTCTCTTTACGTTTTCGTCAGACTGCTGCAACCATAACATCTCCCAACGTTTCCGACTGTTTGATCCTTACCATTCCCAAGCGCGACATTTCCAGCAGTGCAAGAAGAGTAACAATGAGTATTTTCTTGTTTTTCTCCTCCAGAAGGTCCCTCAGGGAAAGCTCTTTTTTTCTTATTCTGCGAAGAAGCTCCTCCATCCTCTCCTCGACCTGACGTTCTTCGGGGATGGCATCGGGTATATCCTCCCACAGCGACTCTTCACTGCAGTTCCCCGTCTCCCTCTTTTCGTTGTATCTGTCAAGAAGCTGCCACCAAAGGGATGCCAGCCCATATAGATCGCCAAGGTCATAGAAGGGGGTGCTTTCTTCATCGGCTATCCTTACAAAAGATCGCTCCCTGTCCTTCTGAAGGGCAGCCAGGTGCGCCGCCGCGTTCCGGTATGGCCTGAAGACCTCAAGCATTCTCCTGAGCTCTTCTTCATCCGCAAAGGGCTCTTCATCAGGGAACTCTTCCTCTTCACCGGCATCACGCTGTGCAGGAAAGAGAGAATGGACTTTCCTCAGAAGAAGCCTGCTGGCAAAAGAAAAGAATTCCGCCATCTCATTCAACGTAGTACGTTTGCTGTTTACGAGGAAACTGACATACTGTGAAACCAGTTCGGTGAGGTTCAGCTGAGCGGGATCCATCTCCCTGCTCTCGACAAGATGACACAAAAGGTCGAGCGGACCGGAAAAAGCTCCGAGCTGAACCTCGAAACCCCTCCGGTCCTCATTTTGCGTTTTGGGCAAGGCTTCGTGCTGTTCTGTCAATTTCCCCTCATCAGTGAAGAAGCCCCATCACCCTGTACACGTCTTCCATCGTTTTTTCAGCTACCGAACGTGCGCGTGACGCGCCTGACTCAAGTATCTGCATCAGGTCGTCCTCGCGTCCTTCGTAATATGCCCGGCGTTCCTGTATGGGCCTCATCATCCTTTCGAGGTGCACCATCAGCTTCTTTTTGCAGTCGACACAGCCTATCCCGGCTGTCATGCATCCCCCGTGTATCTCCGACATTTCCTGGGCATCTTTGTTGAAAAACTTATGTATGTCCCAGACAGGGCACTTTTCAGGTGTACCGGGATCTGTCCTTCTCTCCCGGGCAGGGTCTGTCGTCATCGTCCTGAGCTTCTCCCAGATAGTCTTCATATCGTCTGCTATGTCAAGGGCATTCCCATATGACTTGCTCATTTTGCGTCCGTCCGTGCCCGGCATTTTGGCTGTTGGGGTGAGCAGTGTCTCCGGTTCAGGGAATATGTCGCCGTAGAAGTGATTAAACCTTCGCGCGACCTCCCTGGTAAGTTCAAGGTGCGGCCCCTGATCTTCACCGACAGGTACGGCCCATGACTTATAGAGCAGGATGTCGCCGGCCATCAGCACAGGATAGCCCAGGAAGGCATAGGTAGAAAGGTCCTTGTTCTGAAGGTTCAGTATCTGTTCCTTGTAGGTCGGACAGCGCTCAAGCCATCCCAGAGGAGTTATCATCGAAAGGGCAAGATGTATCTCGGCATGCTGCTTTACATGGGACTGGATAAATATTGAAGACTTCTCCGGATCAACTCCTACCGCAAGCCAGTCTAGGAGTATCTCCCTGCAGTTTGCCTTTACTTTGCTGCAGTCAGCATAATCCGACATCATCGCATGCCAGTCGACTATCCCCCAGAAGCAGTTGTAATCGTTCTGCAGCTTTACCCAGTTGATCAGGGCACCGGCCATGTGACCGTAGTGAAGTTTGCCTGTCGGCCTCATTCCGCTGAATATCCTCTTTTTCTCATCCATTCATTCCACTTTCCCTTCTACTGTTACGCCGATCCGCACAGGAACGGCGGAATGTTCCAGTCTTACTGAATTATGAAACTCTTTCTCTCTGTCTCGGGGATCAGTTCAACAGCCAGCCCCGTCTCTTTTTGAATTATCGACCGGAGCTTTGGCAGGCTGGCTCTCTCCATCTCGCCGTGGTCGACTTCGGCAAGTCCAAGCCCACAGCTCAGGGCATCCTGCCTTTCGTGATATGAGATGTCGGCCGTAACGAAGAGGGAAGCGCCTTTATCTGCAGCCAGAGTCCACATGCCTCCGCACGAACCGCCTACGAGCGCGATCCTCTTTATCATCAGCGCAGGAGCGGTTCCGTAAGTCCAGCAGGATGAGAGCGACCACCGCTCCTTTATAAGTTTCATAACTGTATCAATAGACATGGGCATCATAAGCTCGCCCACTGCTCCCATTCCCCATGAAGAACCGTCGGATGGATCTCTGAGAGGTCTGATATCATCAAGACCCAGCAGTTCCGCAAGTGTGAAGTTGACGCCTTCCGGTGACGAGTCCCAGTTGGTATGCGCCGCATACAGGGAGAGCCCGTTCCTGATGGCACTTACCACTGCTTTGGCTGCAGGCCTGTCCGGTATTATATTCCTGAGCGGTCTGAAAATAATGGGGTGGTGCGATACGAGAAGGCCGCATCCGCTCTCTGAGGCCTTATTGACAGTATCTTCGGTCACGTCCAGCGCAATGCCTATCTTTGATATCTCGGAGCCGGGATCTCCCACCTGAAGTCCTGAATTGTCCCAATCCTCGGACCAGCTCAGTGGTATCCTCTTTTCTATAAAGCATATGACATCGTGCAGTTTCATGACGTCCCTCCCAGTTATCACAGCTTTCCTATTCTAATATACGCGGCCTGACCAGTCAAAGAAGAGAAATTGGTCAGCGGTAATCTCCACGTTCCGCGACCATCTCATAGCCGATGCTTTCTATCTTCGCTTTTACATAGGCAAGGCTCTCGGATGCGTCGTCTGCTGTGCCTATCTTGTTGTCGTAGAGCAGGTAATTTTTTCTTGCGTCAAGAGGGGATATATTAGGCATCACAACATTTGCGCCTGCAAGTATGCCCCGCTCCCTTCCGTCTGACATCACTGTCCCAAGCGCAGTTGTAGCGGGCAGAAGGACTCTTGGGTGCATAAGCCTTACCAGGCTTACCATAAAGAGTGAGTCCTCGGCGCTTCCGGCAGGGCAGTCCCTGAAGGGGGTATCGCTATGCGGAATGAAGGGACCGATCCCGACCATGTGTGGACCGAACTCTTTCATGAAGAGAAGGTCTTCCGCAAGATTCTCCCTCGTCTGGAAGGGAGAACCTACCATCAGACCGCATCCTGTCTGGAAACCTATCTCTTTGAGGTCATAGAGGCACCTCTTCCTGTTGGTCAGCGTCAGAGAAGAGGGGTGAAGTTTGGAATAGTGTGCTTCACATGCGGTCTCATGCCTGAGAAGATATCTGTCCGCCCCGGCGTCGAACAGCCTCTGGTATGAGGCTTTCTCTTTTTCCCCGAGAGAGATGGTGATCGCGCAGTCGCTGTATTTTTCCTTGATCCTGCCTATGATCCTTACAAGAAGGTCGTCTGTGAAGAAGCTGTCTTCGCCGCCCTGAAGGACAAAGGTCCTGAACCCGGCCTCATATCCCCAGTCGCAGCAGTAATAGATCTCATTCAAAGAGAGCCTGTACCTGACGGCTTTGGTGTTGCTTCTTCTTATCCCGCAGTAATAGCAGTCATTCCTGCAGTAGTTCGATATCTCTACAAGACCCCTTGAAAATATCTTTTTGCCAAATACAGAGAGGGAAGTCTCCTTTGCCTTTTCAGCTGCGTAGATCCTGTCTGCTTCGCTGTAAGACGAGAGCAGCTCCACAAGCTCTCTTTTCGGCAGGGTCCCGGCCTTTGCAAGATCGTCTATCCTTGTCATGTTGTCCATTAAGTTTATCTTCCCTTCTCTTCTGGTAAAAAGCAAATATTCTAGTGAATCGTATCACGAAGGTTTTTCACCTACAAGGAAAAAACCACTACTTTTTGATCATATCTGACACTCTCCTTCTCCCTTTCTGATTTGACAACTAAAGAACAGGGGGATGATAATGTGAACATGAAAGGCAGATGATCACAATGTCTTACAGTCCGGATCTAAGCTCAGGGTTCAACGGAACAAGGCTGAGAACTCCAAACCACGCATCGTGCTCAGGAATGTGTTCCGATTGTGTGCAGGAGTGCCCGGCGCTTTGCGAGATAGGGCTCTCAGCGATAAGGGGAACTGAGGCAGCGTACCCGGCAAACCCTAACGGAAGCCAGTTCGCCTCGGAGAAAAAATACCCCATTGATTTTTCTGATTTCAACATAAACGGCAGGGTATTCGGGGCACGGGGACTCCCGGAGGATGCTGACATTGCCCACCCTCTAAGCGTAGACCTTTCCTGCAGTTTTGGAATTGCGCATCCGGTAGCGCAAAAAATGCCGCTCATACTTCCGGCCGTGGCAAAACTGAACTGGCAGGACTATTATGCGGGAGCGGCAATAGCCGGGGTCACAGCAGTTATAGGAGAGGCTGTGGTAAACAAGGACAGCGGTGCCGAATTTTCTAACGGCAGGCTGACCTATTCTCCGCTGATCAAAGATATGATCTCACGTTTCAGGGTCTACGACAGAGGTTACGGCGACATTGTACTCCAGGCAAATTACGACGATGTCTCTTTCGGGGTCCTAGAATATGCTATTGAAAAATTAGGAGTGAAAAGCGTAGAGCTCAAATTAGGGCAAGCAGCAAAGGGCATCCAGGCAGTTTCAAAAACGATGTCCTATGAAGAGGCAACGGCGATAAAAGCAAAAGGCCGAATGGTATACCCGGACCCCGCATCACCGGAGATACAGAAGATGCTTTCTTCAGGATTCAAGCCGGTATTCAGGGCGATGGGGCGTCTGCCAATGTACAGAGAGGAAAGCCTTACTTGCTATATCCAAGATCTGAGATCACTCGGAGCAAAAAGGGTAATGCTCAAGGTCGGCGGTTATGACAGAAAAGAGCTTGAACTGGTGCTAAGAATAGCCTCCGCAGCATCCGTTGATCTGGTGACTTTTGATGGTGCCGGAGGAGGAACGGGAAACAGCCCCTGTAGAATGATGAATGAATGGGGCCTGCCCACGATGTTCCTTGAGAGCATCGTCTGGGACATCCTGGATAAAATGAGAAGAGAGGGAAAAAGCCTCCCCGGAACAGCAATTACCGGAGGCTTCTCGCTCGAAGACAACATATACAAGGGACTCGCTTTCGGTGCTCCCTACATTTCACTTGTGGGGGTCTGCAGAGCTCCGATGGCAGCTGCAATGTTCTCAAAGATGGTAGGAGAGGGAATCAAAAAGAATGATGTTCCTGTTTCAGTTAAGAAATTTGGATCATCTGCCGAGGATATTTATCATGATATGCAGGATCTTAATCTGATGTACGGAAAAGAAGCTGAGAATATCCCTGCCGGTGCGACAGGAGTATTTTCTTACCTCAATAGGGTCTCCTTCGGTCTGCGGCTCATGATGGCGCTTAACAGAAAGTTTTCTCTGGGGTTCATTGACAGGACAGATCTGATACCTCTAACAGAGTCGGCAAAGGGACTGTTGAAGGGGCCGTGGCTATAGGTCCGGGATTTTGCACGCGACCCTCTCATTAAAGGCTTTCTCTGAGAACAGAAAATAAATAATGTCATATTAAGATCCGGCCGGTGTCCCTTATGTGGAATACCGGCCGGCCTTTGAACTCCTGTCAAATATTCAGTTAAGGGTTGTTTTTACATGCCCATGTATGCTTTGCGTACTTCCTCCGAGCAGAGAAGCTCCTGCGATGTGCCTGAGTAGACTATTGTTCCGGTCTGGATGACATAGCCTCTCTTTGCGATCTCAAGGGCTTCCTGGACCATCTGCTCGACGAGGAGGATCGTTACGCCCCTCTTGTTTATCTCAATAACAGTCTCAAAGACTTTCTCAACAAGACTTGGCTGCAGGCCCAGGGAGAGTTCGTCAAGAAGCAAAAGCTTCGGCTTCGACATAAGTCCCCTTGCGATGGCGCACATCTGCTGTTCGCCGCCGCTCATCGTCTCTGCGGTCTGGTCTCTGCGGTCCTTGAGTATCGGGAAAAGGTCGTACATCTCCTCCAACCGCCCGTCAATTTCTTTTCTGTCCTTTGTGGCGAAGGCTCCCAGTTCGAGGTTTTCACGCACCGTCAGTTTGGAAAAGAGGCGGCGTCCTTCAGGAACATAGCTCAGCCCCTTCCTGATCGTTTTTGAGGCCGAAGTCTTTGAAATATCCTCCCCCATAAAGCTTATCGTACCGCTGACCGGATGCATAAGTCCTGCGATCGTCCTCATGGTAGTGCTTTTGCCGGCTCCGTTCGCTCCGATTATTGCGACAAGCTCGCCCTCGTTTACCTCAAGTGAGATGCCATGGATGACCGGGACCGCGTCATAGGCACAGTGTATGTTTTTAACTTCAAGCATGGCAGACATCACTGTTCCCCCTCACAGACCCTGAGTCTCTTCGCAAATTTCTCGCCGAAGTATGCCGTGATGACTGTCGGGTCGTTGATTACTGCCTGCGGGCTGTCTTCCGCTATCTTTTTGCCGCTGGCAAGGACAACTATCTTGTCGGCTATCGGCATAATAGCCTCCATGATATGCTCGACCATCAATATGGTCACGCCCTCTTCCCTGAGCCTCACAATGACTTCCACCATCTCTTTTACCTCGGTCGATGTCAGTCCGGCAACAGACTCGTCAAGAAGAAGGAGCTTCGGGCCTGTCGCAAGGGACCTCGCCACTTCAAGCCTCTTCTTGTTGCCTATGGTAAGGCCGCCAGCCAGCTTGTTTCTGAGATCTCCCAGGAAGCAGAGGTCCACGCAGTGCTCAGCGACTTCGTTTGCCTTTGCCGTGTCGCTGTATCGCATATAGGCTCCGACCAGAATATTTTCATATACGGTCATCTCCTTGAGTGGCCTTACGACCTGGAAGGTCCTTGCGAGACCAAGGCGGGCCATCTTCCACGACGGGTATCCGGTCACGTCGAGTCCGTCAAATGTCACCTTGCCTGAGGCTGGCTTGTAGAGACCTGCAACACAGTTGAAAAGGGTCGTCTTGCCGGCTCCGTTGGGGCCTATAAGGCCAACTATGGTTCCTTTTTCCACATCAAAGGAGACATCGCTGTTGGCAAGCAGGGACCCGAATTTCATGGTCAGATCTCTGACTTCAAGCAGTGCCATTACGCGTCACCTTCTTCTCTTACGATTTTTTTTCTTGTGAAGTACCTGATCAGGCCCATGATCCCCAGAGGCTGCTTGATCATTACGATTATTATGATCAGGCCGAATATCATCAGGTCAACGCCTGCTCCGAGATTTGAAAGGTACGCGCGGGTGTATTCCTGAAGAGGTATAAGCACCAGTGCTCCAAGGAACGGCCCCCAGAATGTTCCAAGTCCTCCAAGTATAGTGATCAGGACAAATTTCATTGACATGTCAAGGGACATTACCATCGGCGGATCTACGCGGTAGTTGTACTGGGCGAAGAACGATCCGCAAAGTGCTGCCAAAGACGCCGAAAGGGCCATTGCAGAGAGTTTAACGACGGTGCTGTTGACTCCGAGGGATTCAGCGGTCTCCTGTCCTTCGCGTACGGCTCTCAGGTAGTATCCCATCCTGTGTCTCTCTATCCACCTGACGATACTGAAGACAAGGATAAATATGGCAAGCGCTCCGAGGTAATAGCCGTTCTTCGTGTCGGACCAGGAGAAATTCTTCCATCCGTCGGGAAGGATGGGATAGTCAAGCCCCAATGCTCCTCCCACAGCATCCCATATCATAAAGAGACGGTTGAATATTTCTACGATCGCGAATGTCGCTATCGCGAAGTAGTGTCCCTTGAGCTTAAAGCAGGGATAGCTGATTATGACTGATACGAGAGCTGCGACGACCATTCCGAGCGGCGCGCCGTACCAGGGAAGGCTCTCGAAAGTGACCACTGCCAGTGACGCCCCGTAAGCACCGATACCGAAGAAGACAGAGTGTCCGAATGAAGTCTGTCCGCAGTAACCGCTTATTATGTTCCAGGACTGTGCCATGGCCGCATAGAGCAGTATCATAGTCGCGACGTGGCCGAAGAAGGATCCGCCTATGACACCCGGGATAAAAGGCAGCACGACGGCGGCAGCAAGGAATCCATACCAGAGTTTGTCTGATTTTTCTTTAAACATCGCCGTCACCACCCGAACAGACCCTTAGGTCTTATTAGAATTACAACAAGATAGATGGCAAATACTGCCACGTACTTAACGACCGCAGCCACATAGAATCCCGCGAAGGACTCGACAAGCCCGATCAGCAGCGCAGCAAAGAGGGCTCCGGGAATACTTCCGAAACCTCCGAGCGCAACGACCACAAATGCGATAAGGCTGAAGAGCCCACCGACTTCGGGGTGAACTGCCAGATATGTAGTCATAAGTCCGCCCGCTACGCCGACACAGGCACCGCCGATCCCAAAGACGAGCAGATAAATATTTTCGGTGTCGATCCCCATCAGTTCGGCTGCTTCCTTGTCCATGGCCGTAGCCTGGATGGCCCAGCCCACCCTTGTCTTTTTAATGAGCCAGTAGACGCCTAGCAGGACCACCAATGAGAAGATGGCTGTTACAAGTTGGGGCAGCGATACGATCGCACCTGCCACCTCAAATGTTTTGCCTTCCATTATTGTTCCGGACAGCAAACGGAAGTTGGGGGTAAAGCGGTTCATGCAGAAGTTTTTAAGGAGCATTGAAAGGCCGAATGTCGCGAGCAGCGGTGCCATCGCGGCTTTTCCGAGACTGTTCTTTATTATGAGCCTGTAGGTCAGGGCTCCCATAAGGAACAGGAATATTCCGCCGGCTATCCATGAGAATAGCGGGTCAATTCCAAGTATTTCACCTATCCAGTAGCAGAGGTACATTGCAACCATCAGGAATTCTCCGTGTGCGAAGTTGATGACGTCCATAACTCCCCACATCATGCTTAGTCCCGCCGCGACAAGCGCGTAAAGGAGTCCGCTGAGGATCCCGTCTATTAAAACCTGCAAAAAGTTACTCACTGTAAAAACCTCCCTAAAAGAGGCGGGGCAATCGCTCGCCCCGCCTCATAACGCCTAAGCTGTAAGATCGACTAGCGTTTGTCCCACGGGGTCATGGGGAATACAGGCTCCGACTTCTTGTACTTAAGCGGGAAGACTGTTTTGTAGTCCTGGTCCTTTATCTGTGTGATGACGCTGAGTGCATAGACGTTCTGTCCGCCGGGCTCAAACTTGACTTTTCCGCTGAGAGACATCACTGAGGGGAACTCTTCGGTCCTGAGAAGCTGTACGACCTTTTCGGTATCGAGGGATCCGGCCTTCTCTATCGCCTGTGCGAGCACGAAGAGCATTACGCCTTCCTGGATGGAGTCGCTGTCAAAAGGCTGGTTGCTTCTTGGGGTATAGTATTTCTTCTCGATCTTTATCGCTTCGGGCATGAATTCCTTCGCGAGTGCAGGTGAATATCCCATTCCGCCCATGAAGTGGTCGCCGTCACCTGCAAGTTCTTTCTGGACTGCAGGGTTCTGATAGCCGGTGCAGTAGTTGAGGGCTATCTTCGGCAGCCAGTTTACCTGCTTCATCGTACGGACCCACAGTGAGTAGTCGCCGCCAAGTGCTGCGCCGAAGACCGCGTCGGGGTTTGCAGCCTTAAGGGTCTGGACTTCGCTGTTGAGGTTGGTTGCGCCGTTGTTGAAGGGAACGTCGGCTACGACTTTAAGACCGATCGCCTTTGCAGCCTTGTGAGCCTCTTCGGCAGCGTGCTTTCCGAATTCTGTGTTCTCGTAGATAACTCCAAGGGTCTTGATGCCTGCTTTTTTCTCTTTGTTGAGATATTCGATGTAATCAACAAATTCCTTTGATTCGATCGCATCTGTCGGAGCGTGGCGGAAGAAGTACTTGTAGTCGCGCTCTGTGAGAGCCGCGGAGCTCGAGCATCCGCACATGAAGATCTTCTTTGCGCGCTCTGCAACAGCACTCGCCGGTTTTGTGGCTGAGCTGTTGTAGCATCCGATCACCGCAAAGACTTTCTCCTGGTTGTAAAGACGCTCTGCTTCTGACTTGGCGACATCCGGTTTTCCCTGGTGGTCGGCCTTGATTATTTCGATCTTGTATCCGTCCAGAAGGCCTTCCTTTGCCGCAAGAGGAGCGTTGATATCCGGGTTGGCTTTGTTGATGACATCTGCTGCCGCAAGAACAGCATTGACGCAGTTCTGTCCGGAAACAGCTGCCGGACCTGTGAGGGGGAAGAGCGCGCCTATCTTGATGACCTTGTCAGCAGCAAACGCTGACGAACAGACCATCATAGAGAAGACCAAAACCATAAGTACCGCAAACATGGAACGCTTTCTGAGTTGCATTGAAAATCGACCTCCTGTAATAATGATTAAGTTGCTAAGACCAGAAAACTCTGGTGTATCAGTGACTGGCTTATTATAGTTAATTGAGTAACAAGATGTCAATTTTTTGTCATATTTCACATTTGTTATTAACCACCCTGAATTCTTATTGCCAATGGATCGGATGACATTTTAAACTAAATACGGACTATTTTCCCCTTGTTTCAATGTTCCGTATTATTTAGTGTTTCACAAAATAAAAAAGGGCAATTATGGTTGACATTTATTTTATAGGGGAATATATTATGAACAAGCTGGTGAACAATTCGTTCTAAACCAACAAACAACTTAAGGAGGCCGTCTGTATGATCTTTCAGGCTGAAGTACTTATAACACCGCGCGAGGGTGTGCTGGACACGCAGGGCAAGGCAGTGGAGAAAACACTGACTCACCTGGGGTACAAGGGGATCAACGAGGTAAGGGTCGGCAAGATAGTAAGGATGCAGCTTGATGCGCCGACAAAGGAAGAGGCCGTTAAAGATCTCGAGTCCATGTGTTCAGACCTTCTCTGCAACGACCTGATCGAGACCTTTAATATTTCAGTAAGGGAAAAATTGTGATGAAAACTGCCGTCGTCGTCTTTCCCGGGAGCAATTGCGACAGAGATGTCCAGCGGGCTGTGAGCGAATCACTGAACACCGCTGTAGATATGGTATGGCATGAAAATGATAATTTTGCCTCCGGAACGGACCTTGTGGTACTGCCGGGTGGTTTTTCGTACGGAGACTATCTCCGTTCAGGGGCGATGGCAGCAAGGTCGCCGATCATAAAGGCCGTAAGGGAGCATGCGGACAGAGGCGGGCTGGTGCTGGGGATCTGCAACGGGTTCCAGATCCTGACCGAAACAAAAATGCTGCCGGGAGCCCTGCTTCCAAACACCTCCCTCACCTTTATATGCCGCAGATGTCATGTCCGGGTGGAACGTACAGACAACAAATTCACTGCGGGCCTGAAAGAGGGAGATGTCATGCAGTTTCCCATAGCCCACCACGAGGGGCTGTTTTTCCTTCCCGATGACGAACTGAAAAAACTGGAAGAGGCAGGCCGCGTGGTCTTCCGGTATGCAGACCCAAAGACAGGCAGGGCCGGAGCGGAATACGCACCTAACGGCGCATTGAACGGCATTGCAGGGATATGCAGTGAAAAAGGAAATATACTTGGACTGATGCCCCATCCCGAACGTGCAACGATCCCTCATCTTAACGGAGGTACGGACGGCATCAGGTTCTGGAATTCGATCGCAGGGGCTTTCAAAGAAAGAGGTGCATGCTGATGGACTACAAGAGCGCCGGTCTTTCCGACTCGGAATATAAACGCATTAACGAACTTCTTGAAAGAGAGCCCAACCCACTTGAAACACAGCTGATCGGGGTCATGTGGTCTGAACACTGCAGTTACAAGTCGACCAAGAGGCTCCTTAAGACTTACCCCTCGACCGGCAGATATGTGCTCCAGGGACAGGGAGAAAATGCCGGGGTAGTTGACATGGGCGAAGGCTGGGGATTTGCCTTTAAAGTTGAAAGTCACAACCATCCTTCAGCTGTTGCCCCGTTTCAGGGAGCCGCCACTGGGGTCGGCGGGATAATAAGGGACATAATAGCCATGGGAGCACGTCCGACGGTATCGATGGACGGACTCTTCTTCGGCGATCCTTCACTTAAAAAAACAGAAAATCTCTCCAAAGGAATAGTTGAGGGGATCGGAGCTTACGGGAACGCTGTCGGTGTGCCCATTGTCGGAGGAAAGACCTTCTACTCCCCCTGTTACACTGACAACCCTCTTGTAAACGCTTTCAGCGCAGGATTCGTCCGCCTTGACAAGATGGCAAGCTCGCAGACCGCGAAGAGCGGAGACCTTGCGGTGCTCCTGGGTTCCAAGACGGGACGCGACGGGATCGCAGGAGCTTCATTCGCCTCCCGTGAACTGGATGAGGACTCGAAGGCAAGCAAGCCGCAGATACAGATCGGGGACCCGTTCGAGGAAAAACTCCTGATTGAATGCTGCATGGATCTTCTTGACAAAGACCTGATCGCATCGATGCAGGACATGGGAGCGGCGGGGATACTCTCCTCTTCAAGCGAGATAGCCCACAAGAGCGGGTGTGGCATAGACATTACCGTTGAAAAGATCCCCCTGAGGGAAAAGGGAATGGCTCCGTGGGAGATATTCCTCTCCGAGTCACAGGAGCGCATGCTTCTTATAGTTGAAGAGGACAAGCTTGATCCTGTCTTTGCACTGGCTGCTCATTACGGGCTGGACTGCGCTGTAGTCGGGATCATGACTGATTCGCACCGTTACAGGGTATATGAAAATGGAGAACTGGTGGCTGACCTTCCCACATCCATTCTGGGAGACACACCGGAAGTGATTTGGCCGTCGTCAGAGCCTGCGGATATTATTCAAAGAGGCACAATAAATATGTCTTCCTTGATCTCAAAGGATCCGGAGTCGGATCTCTTGTCCCTTATAAGCTGCCCTAACGGAAGAAGCAAGCATAATATATGGGAGCAGTATGACTCAATGGTCCAGCTGCATACCATCGAGGGACCGGGCGCGCCTGCAGCCGTTGTCGAAGTGCCGCAAACCGAAAGGGCATGCCTGCTTACTATGGAGGCTGAACCTAACAAATGCTGGACAGACCCCTACATGGGAGCTTCAGAGACGATGGCCCTTTCGCTCAGGGGACTCTGGGTAGCCGGGGCTGAAGTCCTTGGGATGACGAACTGTCTCAACTTCGCCTCACCCGAAACCCCGGAAAAATTCTACGAACTCGAGCAGTGCATCAAGGGGCTTGCGGATACGTGCAGGGATCTGGACTGTCCGGTAGTTTCAGGAAACGTGAGCCTTTACAACGAAACGGCAAGCGGACAGATCTACCCCACTCCCCTCGTCGTGACTGCGGGACTTCTTGTAAACAGAAACAGACGACTGGAATCAGGAAATGCACAAACCGGAGACATTCTCTACGTTGTCGGAGATATTTGCGGTTCACTGGGAGCCTCACGCTACCAGGTAATGAAAAATGGGAGACCTCTCGGTAAAACAGTCGGACCGGATCATGATAAGGAGACGGCTTTTAGGGAAAGGGCAATGAAAACTGCTTCTTCCGGAGCCGCATCTTCCGGACGCGTTGTTGCAGGCGGCGGTCTTGCTATTGCGATTGCAAACGAGGCGATAGCCTCAGACAGGGGCATAAATGTTGATATAAGCTTATCACTCTCGGCAGAAGAGCTTCTCTTCTCAGAAGGTGGTGCAAGAGCCATATATGCAGTCCCCAAAGAGAAAGCCAACTCTTTTGAAAAGATCTGGGACGGTTATGCCTGCACAAAGATCGGTACTGTCGGTGGAGATAAGTTTGAATGGAAAGATATGTTCAGCCTTGATCTCTCAAAGTTGAAAAAAGTTTTCACGGAGGGCGGCTTCTAAAAATGTGCGGCGTTTTCGGCGCTTACAGCATTAACGGCGCCCCGGTGCTCGAGGATGTATATCTTGGTCTCTGCGCTCTGCAGCACAGAGGCCAGCTTTCTGCCGGAGTGGCATGGATCGCAGAGGGGAACGTAAACATCAAGAAGGGGATGGGGCTGGTCCACGAAGCTCTTGACCAGAGCTGCCTTTCAAAGATAGATGCATACACCGCCATAGGACATGTGAGATACGCCACTGCAGGAAGCACGAGAGTAGACGACTGTCAGCCGATAGGGGCGAACTACTCGCAGGGGCCTGTGGCTATCGCTCATAACGGCAACCTGACGAACGCCCAGGGGCTGAGCAGTTATCTTGAAAACAAGGGCGCAATATTCCACACATCATCCGATACGGAGACCATCCTTCAGCTTATGGCACACCAGCCCGGGGTAGTGCAGCTTGAAGCCCTTGAAAGATCCCTCGCAAAGATACAGGGGGCATACAGCCTTGCGGTCCTTTTCGAAGGATGCCTGATCGCGGCAAGGGACCCATGGGGCTTCAGGCCTCTGATCATAGGGCAGAAAAATGAGACTATATACGTCGCCTCGGAATCCTGCGCACTTGACATACTGGGGGCGGAGATAGTCCGTGACGTTGAACCCGGAGAGATCCTCGTGATCGACAGAAGGGGGATGATTTCGCGAAAACTCCCTGTCCTGCCGCCGAAAAGATGCCACTGCTCGTTCGAATACGTATATTTTGCACGGCCGGACAGCGTGATAGACGGCAGGTCAGTCTACAGGGCAAGGAAAGAGCTTGGCGTAAAACTCGCAGATCTGGATGTCCCCCAAAATTCTGTCGTGACGGGAATGCCCGACAGCGGAACACTGGCGGCTCTGGGATTCGCACAGAAGGCAGGACTCCCCTTCGAGATGGGTATAGTTAGGAACAGGTATGTAGGAAGGACATTCATACAGCCTACTCAGCTTGTCAGGGATATTGGGGTCAAGATCAAGCTCAACCCACAGCGTACGGCCTTCATGGGCCGGGAGGCCGTGGTCATCGACGACTCCCTTGTACGCGGGACTACGGCGGGCAGGATCATATCAATGATAAGGGAGAGCGGGGCAAAAAAAGTCCATCTGAGGATCGCGTCACCCCCTGTCTGCTTCCCCTGCTATTATGGGATAAACACTCCGAGTTCGGACGAACTTGCCGCTGCGCAGATGGACATCCCGTCCCTCTGCAGAAAGATCGGGGCCGATTCCCTTGAATACCTGACCTGTCAACAGCTCAGAGACGCAATAGGACTTCCGTCGTCGGAACTGTGTACGGCATGCTTTGACGGAAGTTATCTGGAAAACGAGGATTACTCTGATCTTCTGGAAGTCTGATCCAAATTTTACGAAACAATAGATACTGTTCACATATATTTTTTGGAGGTGCTGAAAATGGAATTGAATAAAAAGGATTTTATCTATGAAGGCAAGGCAAAAAGGCTCTACACCACGGACGACCCGGATATTGTCATAGTAGAGTACAAAGACAGCTTCACGGCTTTCAACGGAGAGAAGAAGGCGACCATGAGCGGTAAGGGGCAGCTCAACAATAAGATCAGTTCAAAGCTCTTCGGATACCTTAAATCGAAGGGCATCGGGTCGCATTTCATAAAGCAGATAGACGATATCCATCAGGAAGTGACAAGAGTCTCGATCGTTCCCCTGGAAGTTATAGTGAGGAACATCACGACCGGTTCGCTCTGCAAAAGGCTCGGCGTGAAGGAAGGAATGAGGCTTCCACGTCCCCTAGTCGAGTTCTGCTACAAAAACGACGAACTGGGCGATCCGCTTATCCTGGAAGACCACGCTATCCTCTTCGGCTGGGCCACGGAGGAAGAGATAGCAAAGATAAAAGAGATATCACTGAAGGTCAATTCAGTGCTGACCGAATATTTTGCGGCTAAGAATATAGTGCTGGTAGACTTCAAGCTTGAGTTCGGCAAGGATGCAAAGGGTGAGCTGATGCTTGCCGACGAGATCTCACCGGACACCTGCCGTTTCTGGGACAGCTCGACCGGAGACCGTCTGGACAAGGACCGCTTCCGCAAGGACCTGGGAAACGTGCTTGGAGCATACGAAGAGATCTGGAAGAGGATATCTGAGTAAATAATGAGCGGGATATTCGGGGCTTACAGCAAATCAGGCAGGTCCGTACTGGAGGAAGTTTACCTCGGATTATACGCCCTCCAGCACAGGGGACAGGAGTGCGCCGGCATTGCATGGAGCGAAGGCGGACGGATCGAAGCCGCAAAGGGCATGGGACTGCTTCACAATGCTATAGAACAGAAGTGCCTCACTGAGAAAAACGCGCCTTGCGCGATAGGTCATGTTCGTTATACCCCGCTGCCCGGTTCCCAGCTCCACAATGTTCTCCCGGTAGGTGCAAATTATGCAAGGGGCACGGTCGCTGTTGCACATGACGGCCTAATTACCAACCTTAAGGAACTTACATCGCAGCTTGAAAAACAGGGGGCCATCTTCCAGTCATCAACTGATTCGGAGGCCATCATCCACCTGATGGCGCACAAATCACACATGCAGCCGCTGGATGCATTTATTGACTCCCTCAGAAAAATTAAAGGGTCATATGCTGTTATTGTACTTATCAACGGCACACTGGTTGCAGCCCGCGACCCATGGGGGTTCAAGCCTCTTGTGATCGGGGAAAGGGACGGCAATTACTATGCGGCATCTGAATCATGCGCACTTGACATCGTCGGGGCAAAACTCATCCGCGACGTAGAACCCGGTGAGATAGCTGTTATCGACGAGAGAGGCATAAGGAACCTCCGGCTTAACCATGAGTGCTGCCGCGGCATGAGATGTTCTTTCGAGTACGTTTACACTGCCCGGCCCGACAGCATAATTGACGGAAGGTCCGTTTATGAGGCACGCAAAGAGATGGGAAGGCTTCTTGCTGAACAGGCGCCATGTACCGCTGCCGAGATAACCGCAGGCATGCCTGACAGCGGCACAATAGCGGCTGTGGGTTACGCCGAAAGATCCGGGATCCCGTTTGAAATGGGAGTCGTCAGGAACCGATATGTGGGAAGGACGTTCATCCGGCCTACACAGAAAGTCCGCGAACTCGGTGTTAAAATAAAACTGAATCCGATATCGGAAGTTTTCGACAAAAAGAAAGCAGTCGTGATCGATGATTCGATCGTCAGAGGGACCACTGCAGAGAGGGTAGTCTCGATGATAAGAGACTCAGGCGCATCCGAGGTACATCTCAGAATAGCCTCCCCTCCCGTTCTTCACCCATGCATGTACGGGATCGACACCAGAAAGGAAGAGACCCTTGCGGCTGTCAGGATGACTATTCCCGAACTCTGCAGAAAGGTCGGGGCGGACTCACTTGAATACCTGAGCGAAGATAATCTTACAAAGGCCATAGGCCTTCCGGATGATCAGATATGCACGGCCTGTTTCACGGGCAAATATCTTGACGAGACCGATCTGAAAGCGGGTGTGTGATCTTGGATAAAAACCTCACTTACGAAAAGGCAGGCGTCAGCATAGAGGCCGGCGACCTATGGGTCGAGACAATAAAGGAAATGCTGAAGCAACGCCCCAAAGACCCAAACTGCGTAGGCGGCGTGGGAGGCTTTGCGGGACTCTACAGGATAGGCGGAGGAAAATGCATTGCCGCATGCTGTGACGGAGTAGGCACCAAACTCGAACTTGCAAAGGAGACCGGCATATACCGCGGCCTGGGTCAGGATCTTGTAGCCATGAACGTCAACGACCTCGTCACAGGAGGCGCAAGGCCCCTCTTCTTCCTGGATTACGCCTCATGCGGAAAGCTGGACGCAGGGATATTCGGTGAGATCCTAGAGGGCATACTCGACGCCTGCGATGAAAGCATGTGCGCACTGCTCGGCGGGGAGACGGCAGAGATGCCCGATGTTTACGGTGAAAAGGGATTTGATCTCGCAGGTTTTGCCGTAGGCATGATCGACGAGGACAAAATTATTGACGGGAAAAATGTTAAAGAGGGCGACGTGCTTCTGGGACTCAGAAGCTCCGGAGCCCACAGCAACGGCTACAGCCTTGTCAGGAAGGCACTTGGCAAAGACGGTCTGGCCGCCGGCCTTGACACGGTTCCGGAAGGCTGGGGCGAGACGATCGCCGAAGCAGTCATGAAACCGACCAGGCTTTATGTAAAGCCTGCTCTGGCAGCTGTCGACACCGGGACTATACACGCAATGGCTCACATAACCGGCGGGGGCATGTACGGGAATGTGATAAGGGTGATCCCCAAAGGACTCGACATAGATATCGACTTCAGCTCATGGGAACGCCCTAAAATTTTCGGTCTTATCCAGAGCGCTGGGATAGAAGAGGATGAAATGAGGAAAGTCTTCAACCTCGGTATCGGATATGTATTTATCGTCGACCCGCAAGAGGTACGTCTTATCGAAGGCGCTCTTTCCGAATTAGGCGAAAGCCCTGTGAAGATAGGAAGGGTAGTTAAGTGTGCCTCCCGCGCATAGCGATCCTTATCTCAGGTACAGGATCAAACATGGAAGTCATCCTCAAGGCATGCATCACAGGTGAACTTCCGGCGGAGGTCTCATTCGTCGGAAGCGACAACATAAACGCAAGGGGACTGGGGACCGCGGCAGCGCTTGGGGCGCCCACCCGTGTGTTTTTTTACAAGAGGGACGGCAGGAATTCTGCGGAGGAGGCTATAGCAAAGGCTGTCGAAGAGACGAAGACAGACTGGATAATACTTGCCGGTTTTATGAAAATTTTGTCGCCCGCATTCGTGAAGAGGTTCCCTGACAGGATAATAAACATCCATCCCGCGCTGCTGCCTGCTTTTCCCGGGGCACACGGCATCCGCGACGCATGGGAGGCTAAGGCCGGCCATACCGGTGTCACAGTCCATGTAGTCGATGAAGAGGTCGACCACGGCAGGATACTTGCACAGGAACGGGTAGACATCCTTCCTGATGATACGATCGAGATGCTTGAAGAGAAAATTCACAGGGTCGAACACAGGATATACAGTGAGACCCTGAAAAAACACTTTGAAGAAAATCCTATATCAATTGAAGAGCGGGAGGAATAGTGATGATGGAGACCAGAAAAGCGCTCATCTCTGTCTGGGACAAGACGGGCGTGCTCGAATTGGCAAAGGGCCTGGCTGCCCACGGATACGAAATAGTTTCCAGCTCAGGAACTGCAAAACATCTTGAAGAGGGCGGGCTTAAGGTTACGGAAGTTGTTGACATGACAGGACTTCCCGCGATCCTTGGCGGCAGGGTGAAAACCCTGCATCCGGCTGTCATGGGTGGGATCCTTGCAAGAAGAGGATTGGCACAGGACGATGAAGACAGGAAAAAGTTTTCGATCCCGCTTATCGACGTTGTGGTCTGCACGCTCTATCCCTTCGAAGAGACGGCCGAAAAGGGAGCCGACCTTGACCAGCTTATTGAGAAGATCGACATCGGAGGAGTCTCGCTCATTAGAGCGGCTGCAAAAAACTACTACCACGTTGCAGTCGTGACTGACATTGCAGATTACGGAAGCGTCCTCGAAGAACTTGAGAAGAGGCAGGAATTTCCCCTTGAATTCAAACAGAAGCTGGCGCTGAAGGCCTTCCGCCTTACAGCATCATATGACGCCACTATATACAAGGGGCTTTGCTCCGAGACAGGAACTGCTGAAGAGGCGGGAGAAGACAAGATACTTCCTTTACGGAAAGTGCAGGATCTGAGATACGGGGAGAACCCTCACCAGAAGGCTGCCCTCTTCCTGCCCCCGCTTGAAAAACAGCCGTTTGAGCAGCACTCAGGCAAGGAGCTCTCATACAACAACCTACTCGACCTTGACACGCTTCTGAGAGGTTGTTCCGTATTTCAGGACCAATGCGCATGCACCATAGTCAAGCACACGACTCCATGCGGAACGGCACATGGCAGGACCCCGCTCGATGCATTCAGGAAGGCGTTGGAGTGCGACCCGATCTCAGCATTCGGCGGCATCATCGGAATGACAAGATGTGTGGACATGGCGACTGCGAAGGTCATTACCGAGACCTTCTTTGAGATAGTCGCCGCCCCCTCATACGCGGAGGGAGTCGTTGAATTTTTCAGGGACAAGAAGCCCAATCTGCGTGTCCTTACAATAACTCCGGGATATGCCCCAAAGCTTCAGATGACGGGGAATCGCTGCGGTTACCTTGTCCAGGAAGACATGCTCCCACCTCTTCCCAAAATGAATGAAGGCAAGTGGATCGGCAAGGCAAGACCTGACCTCTGGGATGACCTTATCTTTGCCTGGAAGACCGCTGCGATAACAAAGAGCAACGCTATCGTCCTCGTAAAGAACGGAGCCGCGGTAGGGATCGGCGGAGGCTTCACCAACAGGGTGGACGCGGCAGAGTATGCGCTGAAGCTTGCATGTGAAAAGGCAAAAGGGGCAGTGCTTGCATCAGACGCATTCTTCCCCTTCCCCGACACCGTAGAACTTGCCGCAAGAGAGGAAGTCAGCGCAGTGATACAGCCGGGAGGTTCCATAAAGGACAAAGAGATATTCGATCGGGCTGAAGAGCTTGGAATAAGCATGTTCGTCGGCAGCGGCCGGACGTTCAGGCACTAAGGAGGGACATTTATGAGAATAATGGTCCTCGGGGGCGGCGGCCGTGAACATGCCATCGTCCACGCTTTTTCAAAATCCAAGGTAGTCACAAAACTCCACTGCTGTCCGGGAAACCCGGGAATATCCAAACTGGCGGCCTGCCATGCGGGAAATCCGTCCGATCCCTTCCAGATGACGGCACTATGCAAAAGGCTTGACATAGACCTGGTATTCATCGGACCTGAAGCCCCCCTTGTAGCGGGTACAGCCGATGCGCTCAGAGCTGCGGGCATACTTGTCATGGGTCCCGGAAAACTTGGAGCACAGCTTGAGGGAAGCAAGATATTTTCAAAAAATTTCATGAAGAAGCACGGGATACCTACATCTTCTTTCGAATGCTGCCAGACGATAGAGGAGTGCGGGGCTGCTGTCGACAGAAGATCTGCCCCATACGTCGTAAAGGCTGACGGGCTGGCTTCCGGCAAAGGTGCATTCCTCCTTGATACAAAAGAAGAGGCAATGACAGTCTGCAGTATGATGCTGGACGATATGATACTCGGCTCGGCCGGCAAAAACATAATAGTTGAGGACTTTGTCGAAGGACAGGAGATGACGATCCTCGCTATAACTGACGGGGAAACAGTCAGGATCCTCCCTTCCAGCCAGGACCACAAGCGCGCGCTTGACGGAGACAAAGGCAACAACACAGGCGGGATGGGAGCCTATTCCCCTGTTCCCTGGGTGGACAATGCTTTTTTAAAAAAGGTTGAAGATATCGTCCTCATGCCCACTCTGGAGGGACTGAAGAAGGAGGGTATACCATTCTGCGGGGTCATCTACGCGGGCATCATGATAAAACCCGACGGATCGCTCTCTGTTTTGGAATACAACGTAAGGCTGGGAGACCCTGAAGCACAGGTCGTACTTCCTGTCTTTGGGGGGGATTTCGGGGAGGCGATCTTTGCATGCTGCAAAGGCGACCTGTCGAAGGCAGAATGGCCCGCCCCCGAACGTGTCGCTCTTGGGGTGGTCATGGCTTCGGGAGGATACCCGGACAAGTACCAGACAGGATATGAGATAGTGATACGCGACGAGGAAGTCCATGACACCTACATCTACCACGCCGGAACGGCACATGACAACACAGGCACCCTAGTCACATCCGGAGGAAGGGTTCTCACCGTTGTAGGAATGGCTCCCACTCTAAAGGAAGCAAAAGAACTTGCATACAGGCGTGTAAAGACCGTCTACTTCAGGGACGCGCACTACAGGAAGGATATCGGAGACAAATCTTTGAAAGGTGAGGATAAACAGTGACGACACCCGTGGTCGGAATAATAATGGGATCGGCATCGGACATCCCTGTGATAGAAAAGGGTGTCAAGGTACTCGATGAACTCGGGATCCCCTATGAAGTTGCGATAGCCTCCGCTCACAGGACTCCGCGAGACGTGGAGGGATATGCTGCAAATGCCCCCCAAAGAGGGATAAAGGTCATTATCGCTGCGGCCGGCCTTTCTGCCGCCCTGCCCGGAGTCGTGGCAGCCGCTACGACTCTCCCGGTCATTGGCGTACCTGTCAAAGGCGGAGCGCTCGACGGGCTTGACGCACTGCTCTCAGTTACACAGATGCCTCCCGGAATCCCCGTAGGCTCAGTAGGCCTCAACGCCTCACTGAACGCGTGCCTGATGGCGGCAAGGATAATAGCCATCAATGACACAGACCTGTCGAAAAGACTTGAAGAGTGGTCAAAGAAGAGAGCATCCGCTGTCGCTGAGAGCCGCACTGAGCTTGCAAACCTGCCTGCGGCGCCCGAGGTGGCCTATAGACTTTAAAGACGGCTGAGCCGTCTTAAAAGTCGTGAAGCAGCGATATCCGATCGCTGTGAAGCAATTGTGAAGCAGTGGCGAAGCAATTGTTAAAAGCTGAAGGAGACTGCATCCGCCGGGGAATTCGCGTCCTTCGGCCGCTGGAGAATTTGCAGCTGAGAAACGCTGCGGAGAATTTGCTCGCTTCGCATCGCGGAGAATTTGCCGGAAGACCCATCCGGCTGTGAATGAAAGCCTTTAATAATTGTCGTCCCCGAGTGCTTGAATCGGGGATCGAGTGGCTCTAGATCCTTGCTATTACTGGATTTTATGGACCTAAACAAAAGCCGCTGGATTCCCGTTTAAAAGCGTCAGGGAACGACGAGAGGGGGCGGAGCTTTTGGATCTCACGATCGTTTGACCGCCTTTACGATAGCTCAGCAACTGCTCAGCTATTGCTCTGCCATTGCTCAGCGGCCGGTGATTTTCCGGCCTCTTTCATCTCCCCTTAAACACCGGCTTTTCCTTTTTGAAAAATGCATCGACTGCGTTTTTGTGATCCTCGGTCTGTATGCACTGTGCCTGGAGGAGGGCTTCCTGCTCCATCAGCTGATCCAGCGTCATTGCGTCTGAGCCGTTGATCAGCGCTTTTGCCAGCCTGTGAGCTATGGGAGGTCCCTGAGCGATTTTTTCCGCAACCTTCATGACCTCTTCATATAAGCTCCCAGCGGGGAATGTCATGTTGACTATGCCGATATCTTTCGCCTCCCCGGCGCTGATGTTCCGTCCGGTCAAGACCAGTTCCTTTGCCTTTTGAAGTCCTACCAGTCTCGGAAGGGCATAAAGCCCTCCGAGGTCGGGGATAAGACCCACATTTGCAAATGCCATTCCGAACTTCGCATCTTCAGAAGCGATTATCATGTCCGCGTGGAGTGCGATGCAGAAACCTGCTCCTACAGCATAGCCGTTTACCGCCGCTATGGTAGGCTTGGCCATTTCCGCAAACCGTCTGACCCATGGAGCAAACCTTCTCATGTAAAAATAGCCTTCGTTTGCGCCAAATCCTTCTGAAAACCTCTTAAGGTCCCCACCCGCGCAAAAGGCCCTCCCGGTGCCTGTAAGCACTACAGCCCTGACGGAACTGTCCCGCTCAACATCTGCTGTCGCCTCGCAGAGTTCCTCAAAGAGTCGGCTTTCAAGGGCGTTCATCGTCGCGGGTGAATTCAGCCTTATCACAGCGACATTCGAATCTTTTATAATTTCTATCTTATCGTACCCTGACATCTCATTCCTCCCCGGCAGTGTGGATCGGTCCCTGACTCCTATGCCGAAAAAATACTCAGATACTTGTCTCCTCTGTCGGGCTGGACCGTGACCACGATGCTCTCCTTCGGCAGTTTTTTTGCCTCCTGCAGCGCCGCCCATACGTTTGCACCCGTTGATATCCCGCTGAAAAGCCCCTCTTCGGATGCCAGCCACTTTGCTGTCCTGAGGGCGTCTTCGTCACTTGCCCTTTCATAGGCTGTGACCACGCTCCTGTCGAGATTTTTTGGCACAAAGTTGGCCCCTATCCCCTGAACCTTGTGGGGACCTGCCCTTCCTTCCGTGAGAAGCGGGCTCGAAAGTGGTTCAACAGCAATTATTCTGACATCGGGAAATTCCCTTCGAAGGACTTTCCCCACACCGCTTACCGTACCGCCTGTTCCAAACCCGGCCACAAAAGCAGCGATTTTTTTGTTTTTTGGAATCTGTCTCATGATCTCAGGGCCGGTCGTCATCTCATGTGCCCAAGGATTGCCCTCGTTTGAGAATTGGTCCAGCATAAGCGCATTCTTCTCTTTTGAGAGGAACTCGCATGCGGCATCGACCGCCCCCTGCATTCCCATGGATGCAGGGGTAAGGAGCAGTTCCGCCCCGAAGGAGGATAATATCGTTCTTCTCTCGACCGACATCGATTCCGGCATTGTGAGGACGACCCTAAGTCCCATTGCCCTTCCAAGCAGCGCCAGCCCGATGCCCGTATTGCCGCTTGTAGGCTCTACAAGGACGGTATCGTTCTTCAGGTCGCCTTTAAGTTCCGCTTTTTTCAGCATTCCCCAGACAGCCCTGTCTTTGATCGAACCTCCGGGGTTGGAGCCTTCGAGCTTTATCCAGACATCTGCCCCTCCGGTATCCGTTTTAAGCTTATATAGCGGTGTGTTGCCTATAAGGCTCAATATTTCAATATCGTCAATTTTCATCTAAACCCATCCTGTCTTTTCAGATCTCTTATTCTGCTGCCCTTTCAAAGACAGCCCTTACCTTATCCTCGTCAACAGCTCCCTCATGTACCTTTTCGTCTCCTACAAAAAAGCATGGCACGTAGAAGTAATCACACTTATCTGCCTCATCCGGCTGCAGTTTTTCGTCGATCATCACAAAAGGTATTTCTTTGTATTCCGGGTTGGAGGCCAGAAGCGACGATATGATCTTCCTCGCCTTTGCACAGTGAGGACAGCTTTCAAACATGAACATTTTAATTTCTTTCATTGGGAGACCTCCTAATATGGGTTTAAAAAATTGTCGGTCAGTTGTGTATGACTATGTATAAATTGAGCCAGAAGGCAAAACATCCCCACAGGATGTATGGTATGAGAAGCACCGCAGCAAGCCTGTCATGTCTGTTGAAGACCGCGGCAGTCCAAAGCACGGCGAAGATCAGAAGGAATAAATTGACCAGGCCTGCGTTAGTTTCCATGAAGTAAAAAAAGCCCCAGCTCCAGGTCAGGTTGAGGATAAGCTGGACAAAATAGGGTATCAGCACACCGGCACTGGCTCTGTTCACGACCCTGTACGCGGAATATCCCATCAGCGCATAAAGGAACGTCCAGACTATCGGAAAGGCTATATTGGGAGGCGTCAGAGATGATCTTGACAGTTCACTGTACCAGAGCATGGAGCTCTCGTTCATAGCCCTGCCGCCGATAAATGCAACAGCAAACGAAAGACCCTCCCAGAATAAAAGGGAACGGAATACCCTCTTCATCCTGATTTATTCACCTTTCCCCTCCGACGACTCTATGAGACGCCTCTTGCTTATTTCGTCCGCGACAAAGTATGCCACGGATTCAAGGACATACATGTCTCCCTTGTATCTTCTGGGTGTATCGACTCCGAGAAATCCCCAAAATTTTCCTTTTATCGTTATCGGTATGGCATACATCTCCTCTATCCCCTGGACCGCGAGCCTTTCGTACTCTTCAGGATAGGTCTCCCTGAACTCAGAAATATCCTTTAGGAAGACTGTTTCCTGTTTCGTGAATGCTTTTTGCCACAGGGGTGACCTGTACAGCGGAAAATGCTGAAGGTTGCCTATTGCGGGTGCAACTCCTTCCGCAAGCCACTCGTTGGTCATGCTTATCGTGCGCCCGTCATCGTTGATCCTCATCATATAGCTCCTGTCGGCTTTGTAAAGCTCAGCTACGCGCCTGAGGATAACGTTCATCGACTCTTCGAGGTCTGTTGCATAAGCCATCTCGCCGATCCCCTCCAGAAGCGCCTTTTCGATCTTTAGCCTCGAAGAGAGTATCTTCTGCTGCTGCTCTTTTTCTGTGAGGTTGATAGCCCATTCTATCCTGGCAAGCCTACCGTTCCAGTCAATAAGTTTGTCCTTAAGCATGTAATGGTTCCCGGAGTTTTGGTCTGTCCGCTCCCAGATGTAATACTTATCCTTTGAGAGCAGGTCCATAGTACAAAAAGAACAGGGCTTATCCGTCCCGAAGAAGAACTCATGACACTTCCGGCACCTGAAGTCCCTTCCGGCGATCCAGGGCAGCTCTCTTCCTGCTTTGTTCAGGTAGAGCAGGTCATAATTTTCAGCGTCACTTACATAGACTACGTCATCTGTCTCGTCGAGCACAATTTCCCAGTTTTTCATCTGAGATACTTTTTCATTGTAAAGGGCACGCTCCCTTGCCCTGAGGACAAATAGGCTTATTGTGTCAGATATGGTCCTGATCGTCTCCTTCTCTTCCTTCGTGAAGATATGTTTCTCCTTTAAATATTCAAATGCAAGGACGGCCCTTCTCTTTCCCTTTTCAATGATATAGCAGAGCATCGTAGACTTGACGCCGCGCACCCTCATGTGGTCGTTCTCAAGATAATCGGGTATGCCAATATCTGCGTCCTGACAAAGCAGTATGTCGTTCTCATCGAGTTGGGCCTTTATAGAGGACCACTCATCCGCAAAAAATTTTTTTCCCTCTTTCTTCAACGGGGAGACACCCTCGTCGCACCATTCATAGAGTATCTCGTAGTAGGTGTCGTCCTCCGAAAAGACAGAGACATCCATGCGCCCCATCTTGAAAGAGTTGCCTACGAATTCAAGAAGTATCGGCACTGCTGTATCTACATCATCGTACTGATAAAAGAGCTTCAGAATATACTCGGCTACGTTTTCCCTGAAGTTCTTCTGAACGAATCCGTGAGGGACTGCTATCTCAGTCGTGCCCCTTGCCTCGCCAAGTGCAAAGAGACCGCAGCTTTGGACATCATCTGCGTACAGGGTACACTGATCCTTGCCGCTGCTCTTCGAGAAGTAAAGGGAACTGTCAGCCTTCTGCATCAGTTCATCGTAAGTGCTGCCGTGCCCGGGGTATATTGATACACCTATGCTGCAGGAAATTCCCTGTTCTGCATTTTCTGTTCTGAAGGGGCGCTTAAAGGCACTGAGTATCCTTTCCGCCTTGGTCCGGATCACAGCAAGCTCATTTATGTTCGTCATGAAAACCACGAACTCATCTCCTCCGACCCTGCCTATTATGTCCGTATCCCTGAAAAGGGACTTAAGGGTATGCGCCAGTTCACTCAGCACTGCATCTCCATATAGATGCCCCAGTGTATCGTTCACGCGCTTGAAATTGTCGATGTCGAGCATCATGAATGCTCCCTGGTTCTGATTTGCACTGATATATTCCTCAATAAGAGCTTTTGTGGAAACCTTATTGTAGAGCTGTGTGAGAGGATCTTTCATGGCACTCTCTTCCGCAGTCTGAAGCTTCCGCTTCTGTTCGTCAATGTCAGAGAGGATCCCGACTACCTTAAGAGGCCGGCCTGAGCCATCAAATATTGCAGACATAGAGACCTTATACCATCGTGAATCCCCATGCCTGTTGACCGCTTTGACTTCCGCATCGCTCTCCGTAAGTCCCTCTCTGAACTCTTCAAACAGGGTGATCAGGCCTTCAGCGTCTTCCTGTGAAAATGCCCCGTAACCTTTCAGGCTATAAGGAAAATTTTCATAACTGTCGAGAGGATCAAAGAAATCAAGGAAGTTGGAAGAGTGAGAAATAGTGCCTGTCTCTGTGTCCCATTCAAAGAATATGACATTAGTAAGTCTCTTTACTATATCGAACTGTTCCTTGTTTACATAGAGTTCTCTGTCTGCCGCCTTGATCCCTGTTATGTCTGAAAATATCGCCACAACTTCCCTGGTCTCGTCTTCATTCCTGATATAGTCTATGTTCATGCAGACCCACTTGGGGTCCCCGCTGCCGCTGTTCAGCTTCAGTTCAGTCTCGAAGGGTTCCTCATTGTCGATCTTGGACCAGAATTCCTCCCTTGCCTCGCGCGGCATCGGTTCCGAGAGTATCTTGAAAATATTGCCCCCGTAATTTCTTTCAAACTCCTCTTTTGAACAGCCTATAAGCCTGTAAAAACCTTCATTTGCAGATTTTATCCTCCACTTCTGATCCTCACGGACATAGCGGACTATCCCGCCCGGCATGCTTTCATAGATCAGAGAGAGTTCCCTGTTTGTACTTTTTATGATCTCAGAATTTTTCCTGATCGTCCTGAAAAAGAAGAGCATAAATGATCCGAAGATGGCAAAAGAGACCATAACGAATAAGATCCCTTTGAAAAAATCACCCGAGGCAGCGGCAAAGACGACATTTTCAGGAACGGAGGTGAGAAGGTAAAGGTCAGCCGTTCCTACCGGTATATAGCTGACCACTTTATTCCCGCCTTTGGTGGGATATATAATCTCGCCTGAGAGGCCTTTCTGCATAGCTCCGGCGATAGTCGCACAGTATTTGCTTCCATCTTCACCTCCGGAGGATGAAGAAAAGAGGTCGGGAAGCGCAACTGCGTCCATGTTGACCTTCGGATTGTCAGACCTGGCTATTATTGCTCCGTCTTTTGAAAGCAGGTAACAGTAACCGCCCTGCCCAAAGATGTCGAAAGTGACCAACTCGTTGAGCCTGTCCTGATAGAATCTTGCAGAGAGGACTCCGATCGCTTTACTGTCGTTTATTATCACCGAGTTGATCGTCAGATATCCGCCCTTTCCGGATCCTGAGATCCTTATGTTGGAATGGATCTGGTTCTTTGACATTATTCCTTTGAAGTATTCCTGTTCCCCTTTGTTTAAGGGGTTGCCAAAATACATGTTTCCATCCCTGTTTATGAGGTAGAGCGCGCCAAAACCTGTAAAACGGTTCTGCTCCCTGATAAACCTGATAGCCTCGGGAGAGTTGAGCTCGGGGGTAAGCCTGCCCAGCGTCATTGATATACTGGTGACAAAATCCCTGTTTATGAGAAGATTCTGCCTTAGCAGCGCAATGTTTCTTTTTTCGACATCGCGGATAGAGGCAAGTATTTCTGCTTTGACCTGATCATAGGTACTGTTCATAAATACCAGTGAAGAGACGATAAATATAAAGGCGGCAGCCATTGCTGCGGAGACTATCTTTTTTCTGTCCTGTAACTCTTTTTTCTCCACCACTCAGACCTCCTCCCGGATTTTTGCACAGAGAGTACACAAAAACGAGCCCCTGAGATATTACTCAAACGCTCAACATCTGACACTTATATAAAATTTGAAATAACGCGCATTACAGGAAGCCTGCTTTGCAAAAAACCGAAAGCTGAAACAGTTACAATTTGTATTATAAATCTTTTTGTTGTAATTACATAATCTAATTTCAACAAGATCAGAATGAGCATGCTCGCATCAAACTAAATCCAGATATTATTTTGCTATTGATTTTAAATTTCAACATTAGAATGTTTGAAAGCAATGAACTTTTAGTGCCGTCATTAAAATTTTGGCAGCACTAACTTTATCGGTCAGGTGCTGCCAAATAGTAAATTACTTTTTTCTTGAGACCTAAGGGAACAAACCGATCCTTGAACGAAGGCTGCTATTTAGGAGAACTCATTATCACTTCCAGAACCCCACCGGCTATCGCAAGAGCCTTATCAGTAATGCTGAAGCAATGCTCCCTCTCGCCTCTCGGGTCAATGTCTCCGATCTTCAGCCCCTTGCTGACTTTTACAGAAGGATGGATCAGTCCCCTCACTATTCCTTCGATCTGAGAACAGACCGGCAGGCCCTCTACATGTGCGACGACCTCTCCGGGCATGACAGAATCACCAATGCTTTTCACCGGAATGACGTGGCCTTCGCCCGGAGACTTGAGCAGCCTCTCGATCGTATATCCCCTGATCAGTCCCGGCACTCCTGTGTTGGGTATCGCAGAGCCATTTCTGATCACTCTGCCCAGATAATGGCCCCGCTTTGTTTCGATCACCGCATCGACATCTTCGGGAGCTGAGAAACCGGGACCGATCCCTATTACCACAGGCGCCATATCTTTTCTGGTTCCCAGGTTTCGTTTTGCCATTATCGCATCTACAAGGATGTCCGGTTTAAGTTCACTTATGGCTCTGCCCTCAGGATCAACGAGGACGGAGATCCTGCTTCTGTCATGGATCAGATCCTTCGGTGAGTCTATCCTGACAGCCTTCATGTCTTCGATCGCAGTTTCTCCGTCAAAGACCGCCGAGGCGACCGAGACAGTTCTTCTCACGACCATCGGGGCTGGGATCTCCAGTGAAAGGACCGTATAGCCGACCTTCCATAATCTGTAGATTATTCCTGTAGCGAGATCTCCGCCGCCCCGGACGATCGCAAGCTTACCTCTCTCCATTTAATAATACCTCCGCTTTGACTGTTGTTTCTAAAGTATGCTTATTTTTAATACGTCGCACCTGAGGCATCTGCCTGCCTCTTTCTCAACCTGTTCCGGAGTAAAGCCTTTCTCGACCTCACAGAAACAGTTTTTCCTCTCGTCCGGCGACAGGATCGGCATGATTTCGCAAATGTTGTTGCTTGTCCGGACCCAGATAAGCAACTAAGAAAGCTCTGTAGTGACTCGGTATGTTTCCTTATACAGGCCTGTCCTTAAGCACGTCCATATGGCATCCTCCAAGCTGGTAGTAGAGGCACTTCCTGCCTGAACATGGCATGCAGGGCCGTACGGATGCCGGCAGTAGGATCTCGTTTGTACCGAACCCGACAAAGGAACACTGTGTCTTTCTCGGCTGGAGCATGGATTTACCAAAAGCCCTGACTCCTATCGTCTTTTCTGTATTGCCTGCCGTTTCGATCCTGTCCATGATCTCATGGGGGGCCTCCCTGAAGCCGGGATATACCTCTGCGGATATGTATTTTGAGTGGTCACGGTATACTTTTTTACTCAGCCATTCCAGCATGGCCCTGTGCATGCCATAGAGTGCTATAGAGCCCGCGACATCAAGCAGAAAGCCGGACATAAGGTCTCCCCTCAGAGACATTAAGCTTGCGCTTTTTTTCTCTATTGCCTCTCCCACAGTCCAGACCATAAGTGCTGACAGGGATATCTCAGCTTCACCGTAGTCTATGGTATCACCGAACTTTTTTCTCATATTTTCACCTGACATGAGGAGGACGCGGGCCTTGGGGTCAAACAGCTCAGGCCCCCATTCCTCTTCCCACAGCGGGATGAATTTTTCCACGTATTTCAGGTTGTTTTCTCCCAGCGTTCTGTAATGTTCGATAAGGGCGGAAAAATCGACGGCTGCTTCAGGTCCTTCGATCTCAATTATCCCATTCGTCGGATCAACAAGGTCAGAATTGAAGTATATCCTGATTTTTTTCATACCTTTTCATCTCCTGACAAGCCGTTATACAAACAGCATCGATCTGATAAAACGTTTCTGAAAATCCTTCAGCGAAGATAGTTCTATGTACTCCATCCTGCTCATTGTTTGTTCCGTTGCGCGGTAAAAATCAGCCGAGGCAAGAGCCATGCAGGCTCCCAGACCTGAAGAGTTGAAGATGAAGCGCACTTTTTCGCGTTCAACTTTCGGAAGCAGGCCGACCGTGATAGCGCTTGCTATATCGATGTTGCTGCCAAAGGCCCCCGCGAGCAGTATTTCATCGATCCCGTCAACAGTTGTGCCCATCTGCTCCATCATTACCTCGGTACCGACTTTTACGGCCCCTACCGCAAGTTGTACTTCACGGACATCCTTCTGGGTAAGGTATACAGGATCATTGCTGTCAGTGATCAGGAAGCGGTTGATCCTGTTATCGTCGGAGCTCAGTCTGTCTTTTATTCTTTCATCAGTGCATTCTTCGTGTGTAAGCATCCTTCCCCGGCTGTCAATGACACATTCCCTCAGAAGCATAGCCACAACATCAATGAGGCCAGATCCGCAAAGGCCTTTGGGAACAGATCCTCCTATTACTTCGTATGATACTCCCTCTTCCGTCATCGCGACTTTTTCAACAGCGCCGTTGCAGGCCCTCATCCCCTGACTTATCCTGGCCCCTTCGAAAGCGGGACCCGCTGCGGTCGCACAGCAATACATCCTTTCTTCGCTGCCGATGACAAGTTCGTTGTTGGTTCCTATGTCTACAAAAAATCTCAGAGGCTTTTCCTTATCTACAGCATGCGCTGCGATCCCTGCTACGATATCCCCTCCTACATAGCCGGCAACGTTTGGAATTAATTTAACAGCCCCGTCCGGGGCTATGATGAGGCCAAGCTCTGAAGCTGCGACCGGAGGATGGGTCCTGAACTGAGGGGAATAGGGGCTGTGACCTATGCTCTCAGGAGATATACCGAGAAAGATATGCTCCATTACGGTATTGCCTGCGACTACGACCTCACTCAACGCCCCCGGAACGGCCCCCGCCTCTTCTGTAAGGGCCGAAAAGGCTCTGTTCATTTCCTCAACGAGCATTTCCTGCATACGGGCAAGGGTTCCCGGCTGTAATGTTGAAGCCGCTATCCTCGATATGACATCATCACCGTAGGAGACCTGCGGATTCAGAAAGGAGTGGGTTCCGATGACTTTATGTCTGTCAAGATCCAAAAGATAGCAGACCACCGTCGTCGTGCCGAGGTCAACAGCCACACCCAGGCCTTTTCTGTCGGGAGACCAGTCGGCCACCGGCCTTCCTGACGTCCCCTCAAGTATCCGGCTGCCTGGATCATCGACAGGATCAATGACTCTTAGTGTCCCGCTTCCCGATATTTTTGCGCAGCAGGCAAGCCGCACACCGAAATCGATCTCTTCCTTTTTGAGAAGTTTCTTTTCCGTAAGGGTAAGCGGTGAGAGGAACCTTTCTCCGTCAATTGCAGAGACCCTGCACTTGCCACACGTGCCGGCACCTCCGCAGTGACGTGATATATTTACTCCCGCAGCAGCAGCTGCATGGATCACAAGCTCGCCTGCCTCTGATTCAGCTTTTATGTTATCCGGCAGGAATAAAATAGTATGCACCGAATTTTCCATCAAGACCATCCCCTTGCAAAGGACAATACTTCATCCCCTATTTTACCCTGCATATAATCATCTGCGGCCTCAGCCAAAATTTCAAGTCCCCTCTCCGCTTCGTCATCGGTGATAACAAGCGGCGGTTGTATACGCATTGTGTTCTCTCCAAGAAAAGTTGTTATGAGGCCCTTTTCCCACGCCCTGTAACAAATTTTTGCACATGCGTTCCTGTCGGGTGATCCGTCGTCCCTGATGAGGTCCTGCCCGATGGTCAGGCCAAGCGAACGTGTTTCGCCGAATATCGGGACCCTTTTTTTTAGTTCTCCGAGTCTTCCTGTTATCCTGTGACCAAGCTCCGACGCTCTGTCAATAAGGCCTTCATCCTCTATTACTGCAATGGTCGCCAAGGCAGCCCGGCAGCACACGGCGTTAGCCGCAAGCGTGAAGCAGTGTCCGGGATCCATGAGTGAATCCGCTATTTCTTCCCTCATTATGAGCGCGCTCAGCGGCATACCGGAAGCAAGAGATTTAGCTGCAGCTATTATATCCGGGACCACTCCGAAGTGTTCGATGGAAAACCATTTTCCTGTCCGTCCCATCCCTTGCTGGACTTCATCTGAGACAAAAATTATCCCGTTTTCGCTGCATAGTTCTGCAAGGGCCTTCACGTAGCGGACGGGCGGAATAATTATGCCGGCGTCTCCGCCTATCGGCTCGAATATTACTGCCGCGACCTCTTCGGGAGGGAGGTAAAGCCTGAACGCATTTTTGATCTGCTCAAGACATCTAAGTGAACAATCCTCCGGGACCTCGTTCCATTCGCAATTTTTGCACTGAGGATACGCGAAATGGTGAAAACCCGGAAGCATGGGGCCAATACTCCTTCGCATGTTCAGCGATATGGCAGATGCGGAAAGGGCTCCGTAGGTACAGCCGTGGTATGCCGTCAGGAAAGATATGACATTGGTCCTGCCCGTATATTTGCGGGCAAACTTTATCGCACCGTCGATCGCATCAGATCCAGAGAGTCCGTAAGCGACCTTTTTCTTAAAGTTGCCCGGGGCGATGAATGAGAGTTTTTCCGCGAGCTCTACCGAATATGGTTCATACATATAACCTGTTGTGTAGCAAAGCAGTTTTTCTGCCTGTTCCTGTATGGCACTGACAACTTTCGGGTGGCATGTCCCGGTGTTAAGGGCTGCCGCCGAGGCAGAAAAATCTATATATTGATTGCCGTCGATATCTTTCAGCACTGCTCCCCTGCCTGAGCCGATGACAAACGGATAATAAGGGGATCTTGAACATGGAGAAAGAATGTCATTATCCCTGGCAACTGTTTTCAAACTTTCGGTCAAGCATCTCCGCATGGGCTCACCTCATTACAATAATACAGGCGAAGCCGGATTTAACGGACTTCGCCTGAAATGTCTTATAGTATCGCTGCTGAAAATACAGATCAGAGTTCAGCGGTATCTCGGGATCTCTCAGGCTTTCTGTTCAGCTGGGTGAAAGTTGATGTCGGTACGCTTCTCTATCTTGTCTTCACCGTTCTTGCCCCAGTAGATCCCTATTCCCATATACGTCATCAATATTGCTACAAGCGGGTTGAGCCAGTTAAGGAAGCAATAGGGTGCGTAGGCAAGCGTCGGGACTCCCAGGGCACCCGCCTGGAAGGCTCCGCAGCCGGTCCATGGGATTAGGACGGCTGTCAGCGTACCGGAATCTTCCAGCGTGCGTGAAAGCATTCTGGGAGAGAGTCCCGATCTTTCGACAGCGGTCTTGAACATACGTCCCGGAACAACTATGCCAAGGTACTGGTCTCCAAGGAAGAGGTTGCTGGCAAAGCATGAAACGACGACCAGAGTTACAAATCCTCCAACTTTGCGGACCTTGAAAAGGAGTGGGTTGAGAAGGACTTCGAGATAGTGGCAGCTTTCCATTACTCCGCCAAGCACAAGAGCTATCATTATGAGGGAAAGCGACCACATCATACTGTCAAGCCCGCCCCTGTTGAGAAGCTCGGTCAGCAGAGAAGCAACTTCGTGTGCCATCTCAGGCGCAAAACCTGTTATATTGTATTCTGTCAGTGCTGCGGTGATGTCTCCGGCACCAGCCTCGGCGAGTTTCGTCGCTACTGTGGAGTGGTAACCATAGTGGATCGCCTCAAGGGCTTCGCTAAGAGAGAACCCCTGGATCATAGCCAGCACGGAAGCTGCCGCAGTTCCCGCCATCATGCTCGGAAGGGCGGGGCATTTGGTGATTGCAAGCACAAGAACGATTAGCGGCGGGACTATGGCATAGATGGGGTTGATGTCAAATTCCGCGGCAAGGATCGCCTGGAAGGCATCTATCCGGCTCGCGTCAAAAGCACCCGTACCGTTGGCGTAACCAAAACCAAGGACTATCGTGATTATGACAACGATGACATATGTCGGACCTGTTGTCCATACCATTGCCCGTATATGGTCAAATAGGTTTGAGCCTGAAACAGCCGGAGCAAGGTTCGTCGTATCCGACAGGGGAGACATTTTATCTCCAAAATATGCTCCCGAGATTATGATACCCGCTGTGAGAGGTGCCGGGATACCAAGCCCTGCCGCGATACCGATAAGCGCGACTCCGACTGTTCCGCCAACCCCCCAGGACGAACCTGTTGCAAGGGATACTACCGAACAGATCAGAAGGGTGGCAAGGAGGAATATTCCCGGAGAAAGCAGATCAAATCCGTAATAGATCATACCCGGAACTACCCCTGCCTGGACCCATGAGCCGACAAGCATACCAATGGCTATAAGGATAAGCAGTGCGTCTATTGCAGAGGTGATAGCACTGCTTATGGCTGTAGAAATTTCCGTCCATGAGACGCCTACTATAAATTTACCAATAAGTCCTGCGAAAATAGCAGCCAAAGCGATAGGTACATGTGCATCCAATCCAAGACCCAAAAGACCATAACTGATAATTCCCGCGATACCCACAAATGTTACAAAAGCCAGTCCGACACTGGGTTTTCTTACCGTACTACCTTCCATTTTTCTACCTCCCGTTCTTTTTTGAAGATCGTTTCTGTGAAAAATTTTTAAAAAACTTAATAATATCCAGTCTTATGATTGAAAAAGCTCTCTCCTGTTGCTGTATCAGTTGCAGAAATCAACTTCAGGAGAGAGTGAGGATCGACTTCAGCCCTTGAGCCTCTTGTCGATCTGTTTCATCAGATCGTCCGCGGTGGGGATTATGTTGTCGTAGACTACTTCATTGTTGATTAGCATTGTGGGTAGGGTAGATACTCCGAGTGCCTTCGTCCTTTTTATGCCAGCAGCACTCTTTATCAGGGATTCCCTCCACGTGAGCCTGTCTCCGTAATGCGGTGCCACGTTTTTGACTGCTTCACACATATACTGACATGGCGCGCAGCCTTCTGAGTCGAGCGTGACTATTTCGATGAATACCTTTCCGGGTCCTATTGTCACATCTTCAAGGACATCTCCCGATTCCTCGGCCTGAAGCAGTGCGTCTTCCAGCGAAAGGAAACCGGCTGTATCCGAAGGTTCTTCACCTGTGGCGGCATATTTGCCTACAGCTTCCAGGTTGTAGAAAGGGGTATCATAGGGAAGGTCGCATCCCGGTGAAAGTATGTATCCTCTTTTTCCGCCAACTTCCATCCTCATTTTGACATCTTCAACGCTCTCCTTGGGTGAGCCGAAGAGAAGGGTCGTTGTAAGAGGAATATTGCCCTCAAAACATACCTTGTACTTTTCTGCGAGCCCTTTCACAAAAGCCAGGTCGACCTGCTCATCAAAGGCTATCGCGTTAGGAGCTGACTGCATCATGAGTTCAATGTTTTTCGTGGCGTTGCCGCAGCAGAAGAGTGTAACGATGCCGTTTCTGCCCTGTACCTCATCGATGACGGGTTTGATGTAGGGGGTCACAAATGCTTCAAAATGCTTAGGTGCGATCTGGCTTGTCATAGGATCGACTACTGCGATCACATGAGCTCCCGTCTCCATGTACCACTCGCCCATCTTACGGGTGATCTCGGCGCAAAAGGCAAGGACCTTATGAGCCTCGTCGGGCTTCTTTATCATGTCCATGATAAAAGCTGATCCTCGCAGGTGAAGGGCAAGTGTGAAGGGTCCGCAGCAAAGGGCAAACACTGCTGTTTTGTCGCCTATCTTCTCAACAAGTTTGCGGGTAGCGTTGAAAAACACAGGAAGGCGCCCCTTGTCCTTTTCAAACTTTGGAAGGTCACCCAGTTCTTTACCCTGTGCCAGCACATGACCGGTAACTGCGGGAGGGTTGTTTTTCGACCAGTGGAGACCGCAGCCGAGGACCTCCGCCTCCGCCTGAAGATCAAAAGCCGAGCAGACTCCGTCGGCGTAGTAGCGCTCGCCTGCGGCGCAAACCGCTTCAACGAGGAGGTCCTCATCCTTAAGGAGTTTTTCGGCATCCGTTCCGATAAGCTTGGCAACATGCACGCCTGTGAAGGGGACCCATGGAACGCGGTCCACTTCCTGGAATTTCAAGGCTTTCAGAACTCTTTCTTTTCCTGTCACATTCCTCACCTCATTATTCGTAAACAGCGATATGTGCAGAGATGCAATAACATCCATGCACATACCGCAGCTTCGGGATCTGTAAATTAATAGGCGAACTCGACTCCCAGTTTGTTAAGCTCATCTCTCATGCGTTTGTACTGATCGACGAACTGTTTGCGCGGGACAAGGTGTTCCATGTCGTAAACTTCCTGGATCTTTTTGCCGTAGTTGTCGATCGGGATCAGTTTTTCGTACTTCTCCATGATCTTCTGGCAGATCTCATCAGCCTGTGCGCGGGTCATACGCTTGTAGAACGAGGCTTCGGACACTTCGTGGTAGAAGCGTGACTCGAGCGGCGTTGCCATGTCAGTAAACTTATTGCGGCATGTCGCTGCTCCCCACGGGTTTCCGCCTGAAGATTCCGTTGCAAGAGCGTGGTTTGCGCATTCCCAGTAAAGCTGCTCAGTTGCGGGTCCTGCGTTGGCGAAAAGGTTGTTGAGGAATATAAGGTTTGAATTCCTTGACATTGCCTGGCTGAGTACGCTCTGGAGCCACAGTATCTCTCTTGTAGTCGTCGACTGCCATTTGAGATGGAAGGGGAAGTTGAGTGCCCAGCAGGATCCATAAAGGCATGCTCCCTCAATGTTATATGCTGTCTGGAGGACCAGTGTTCCTTCTGCTCCACCGGCATGCCCGCCATAGATGGCTCCGCAAAGGTTGCCGAATACATTCCCGTAGGCGCGATAATGCATCGACTTGTTGAGCATTGCATTGTTCGTTGTCATCTCTGTCAGTATGGATACCATACGGCCATCAAGGTGCGAGGGGCGGACTCCCCATTCTTTGTTTGCCGCGGCAATCTGTGCCTGATCAGTTTCAGCTGTTCCTACAGATACCGTCCAGACATCCGGCTTTCCGACAAGGCGCTGAGCATCACGCAGGTTCATTGCATGTTCCATCGCAGCCGCAACTTCGGTAGGCGTCTGTGATGTGGCTTTCCTTCCCATGAAGTCCTCTATGAGAGGTGCGCAGAGACCGTCAAGAAGGGGCTCTTTGAGGTATGCCATACAGGCCTTCTTATGAATATCAGAGCTGAAGTTGGCATCGGGACTGAAGAGGTGGAAGGGACGTTTTTCCTTGTCCTCTACGGAACGGACCCTGAGCCAGCGCTGGTCATGTCCTGCGCCTATCATGTAACACGGCCTCTTCGTGTAGAGCACTTCATTTACTTCTTCTTCTGTGAACTTGATGACCCTGTGACTTTCCTGGTGGTAGACACCGACAGAGACAAAGAAATCCTTAGCGGCTTTCCATACGCGGTCGGCCAGGTCGTCATCACAGTTTACGATGGTTTTCCCGTCATACTTGATGTTGTATTCTTTTACTACCCTTCTCATATTGGGAATGAAACTCTTGAGCATCCATTCTGACTGGTCTCTAAAGAAAGGACCGTTTTCAACTTTTTCAAATACTTCCCACATTCTGAATGTTGACATCTTTGTTTCCTCCTCTGTTAGTTTCTGCTAAGACCTAGCCAAGCATATCTTTAAGCTTGGCAGCGAATTCAAAGGCATCAAATGACCATAGGTCAGCTCCTATGCGTTCAGCCCATTCGACCGAGGTAGGTGCTCCTCCTACACAGACAACATACTTGCCTTTATCGCCGGTCTCTGCGACAAGCTTGATAAATTCTTCCTGTCCCGGCATTGTCGTGGTCATCAGTGCTGAGATACCAACAGCGTCAGCTTTTTCTTTGCGAGCCGCATCCATGTAAGCAACAGGGTCAACATCTGAACCAAGGTCAACGACCTTAAACCCGTTAGCCTGGAGGACTATGCCTATGATATTCTTTCCTATGTCATGAAAGTCTCCCTTGACTGTTCCAATTACCACTGTCTTTTGTGCGGCTTCTGCTGATTCGGCAACAAGGTGTTCCTTGAGCACATCCATGATCTGCATAAAAGCATCTCCGGCGATCATCAGGTCGGGAAGGAAGGCTTCAAAGTTTTCAAACTTATCGCCAAGAATTCCCATTTCCTCGGTCAGACCGCCCATTATATCGTGCGGCGCAATACCCTTCTCAATAAGATCTTTTACCATAGCTACCGCTGAATCTCCGTCTCCCTCGATCATGTGCTTACGAACCTGTTCAACTGACATTTCTGATACCTCCGTTAGTGTGATTTTTTCATTATTTTCGAAAAAACTTTTAAACTTGATTTTTTGCTCAATGGACCCATCCTAACAACCCTGCATAAAAACAATGCAAAAAGGCCGGACCACCGACTCATATCCGCCGATTTTCCGACCTTTTTCATAAAAAGTTTTTTGCACTTTTTAACAATCAGGATCTGAAACTATCAAAAATCGTTCTTCCACCCTATCTTTTTTTTCATTTCATTCAAGTTTTCACGATACCACTCAGGGCTTTTTTTGAACAGCTTTTTGGAAACATCTTCCGGGATATTTTCTATAGAATACAGAGAAAGCTTGGACCAATAAAGAAAAGTCTCCCATGTCGGCCTCCCGGTCTCAGAGACAAATTTTTGAGCAAGGGAGTAATAACAGACAGCATCATCCCACTCCCCCTTCATTGCAGAGAGGAGTCCCATAAGGCTGTATCCGATACCCCCTCCCTGAAGTCCCCCACTTTTCTCGGTATGTGTGATCGCGTACAGCTTTTCCATCCTTTGCAGCAGTTTTTCCGCATCATCATACTTACCGTTGAGGATATTGCAAAATGCTGCTTTAGCAAGTGAAAGGCCAAGCCCGCGGTAAATTCCTATTGATTCCCCTATACTGATGCATGTAAGGTAGTAGGAGAGAGCCTCTCTGGTTTTGCCTTCCGCAAGGCAGGCATCACCCCTGAAATGCTCCGCCGCTACAATGCATACCGTATAACTATCGCCCTCTTCCTCCAGCTTTTCAAAAAGAAGCGTTGACATCTGGAGTACTTTGAATGCTATTCCGAACTCTCCCTTAAGTATTGCGGATATACCTTTAAAACGCAGGGCTACTCCCATCCACTTATGCAGGTGATCTTTTATTGAAAGAAGGTAGACCCTGTTCGCGAATGCGGAAAGCCGCCTCTCATCGTCATTCTGTATAGCCAAATAACAAATCTGTACACATGCCTCAACGACAGGTTCCGTCTCTCCGATTTTTATCGCCTTTTCAAGACCTTCCCTCAGGGCGCCTTCCGCGTCCTCGTATTTTCCGCTCCACCATAGCATAGCGCCCCGAAGGATCAAAAGGTCCCTTTCGATCCGCATCATCTCGGGCTTCCTGCCGGAGACCCGCACGATCCTGTCCATTAGTCTGCCGGCCTCTTCGAGAGCCGTCTGAGTATAGTCCAAATCTTCCAGGGTCGGTACATATTTCATCAGGTCATGGTCTGCCAAAGTCGGAAAGACCTCGTGCGCCGCTTTGAAGTGCTGTTTCAGCTCCATAACGCGCCAATACAGCTCTTTTTCTTCAAGACCGGCTTCATGTGAATGGAAACAGAGCAGAGAGTATATTTCTCTTTTTCTGTACTGGTACGGAGATATTCCTGCTTCGAGCACTTCGATGTTTTTGAGGTGTAGGGCCTGTTTTCTCGTAGCGGACATATTTGCCAGGAGAGCCTCCCTGATCTTTACATGGGTAAAGTAATAGATAACATCTCCCTCATCGTTGTTTTTTTCCTTCACAAGTGCGTTGTTTTTTATGTTTTCGCATATTTTTGAAAGTTGAAGCGGAGAGATGTCCAAAACTTTGCTGATGTTCAGCATTGAGGCATGGTCCGGTTCAACTGCCAGGGCTTCCAGAAAGAGCCTCTCATCCTTGCCTGAGAACTCTATGACAGACACAAAGGGGTTGTTTGATATGATCCCTTTCCCGTCTTTTACAGGCAGTCCAGCATTGAGCAGCTGTCTGATAAAGAACGGATTGCCCTCCGTCTGCAAATAGACATTTCGTATGTCCTTTTCTGTCCACGTACTGTCAGGAGCCATTGCGCGGCATATCTGACCTGTCTCTTCAAGGTCAAATCTTCTGAGTGCTATTTCAAATTTCTCAAATGGTTCGGTCTCAAAGGAAGTTCTGAGCATGAACGTAGGCCTTATCTCTTCGAAGCCTGATATTATCAGGTGGAGCGGCGAAGAATAGTCCCACATGATGGTCTCAAGTATCATCCAGGAAGCGTCATCCATCCAGTGTATGTTTTCTACGACAAGGAGCTTTTTCTTACTTTCTTCAGCAGAGGCAGCAACATTCATCCGGACAAGTTCGGCTAACCGCGAGTAGTTCAGCTCACTAAGGGACGAAATGTCTTCAGACTGAGGCAGGGAACATTTCTGTCGCTGCAGCATTTGGATAAAAGGGACCATCGGCCTCTCTTTCTCTTCCTGTGTGCACCTTACATAGTGGCTCTCCCATCCTCTCTGGTTGAGACATGATACGAGCTCATCTATAAAGTCAGTCTTGCCGATGCCGTTCTCTCCCCATACCAGCCCGCAGGAGGACTTACCCGAACTTTCAGTCTTTATCATAAAGTCAAGCATCTTAAGGATCTCCGAACTTCTCGAAAGGGGCGTATCGTCAGATGATTTGGGCTGTTTGTCCAAAACGGGAGATTTCTTATTCACTATTGACGAGATATCTGATAGATCCGTGCAGATACCCAGGTCGTTTTCTATTCTTTTTGAGAATGCGTGGGCTGCGTCAACAGCTTTGACTTTCTGGCCGGTTTTAATGTAAAGTCTGACAAGCTCTCCGTGGATCTTTTCATTATAGGGCTCCCTCTCTGCAAGCAGCTCATAACATTCAAGAGCCTTTTCGCAGGAATCATCTGTATGGCTCTCAAGAAAAGCGTTCGCTCTTTTCCTGAGGCCGTCTACAAAAAGCTCATGATAATGCTGACGTTTGGGAAAGAGCCAACAGCAAAAAGATTCCAGATCCTCCGCTTCCGGCAGATCCATAAATATTCCGTTGATTTTTATCATCTCATTCAGGGATAACCTGTCGAGGGAAGAAAGCAGGTCCGTGTCCCGTGCTATGTGCAGAGATGGTTTTATTGAAACGACTTCTCTGTTGTTCATCTGCACAGGAATGACTGTCCTGACATAGCTCAGGGCATTGCTGAGGTTTCGGCGGCCTTTTTCTGTCTCCTTGTCAGGCCACAGATATTCACACAGTTTATCCCTGCGGATGTTTTTTTCCTCAATAAGCATAAACGTAAGGAGCTTGGCTTTTAGAAACGGGAAAAGGACTTTGGCCCCGTCTAGGAAAAGTTCAGGCACCCCAAGGAGACATGCCTTGTGCTTCATGAGCATTGCCCTCTTTCCGTGGGTATTTACCAGAACATTATAACAGAGCGGATCTGTGGGGTTGCGTTTCTTTTCAACAGACACCGTGTATGCCCCGGAACACTAATAAAAGAATAAGCCCACCTTCAGGAAGGGCAGACTTATCTAATTGGGCGCGGAACAGATCCTGTTAAGGGACGGGCACGTGTATTCGGGTCAGATGTTTTTTTCACCTTCGGCATAAAATGGACAGTCTTCCTTGAGACATTCAAGGTTGAATTTGCTGAAGGTGCATTTTACCTTCTCTTCTCTGCCAATATCGATCCCAGTCTGCTCAAAAATATACTCAGCGCCTTCCTGCAGCGCTATCAATGTGTTTCGTTTACAGCACCTGGGTCCTCCGATCTCCGCCATCCTTTTCAGGGTGCGGACAGTGATCCCGTTGCAGAGTCCCCATGTCTCCTTTGACATAGGAGTGGTCCCGGTATGGACGCTCATGAAAATACCTGTCCCTATTGCCGCGCCGCATGCTCCGTAGAAACCGCAGAAAGCGGGAAGGACGTTTTTCGACCTCTTTTCGATCTCAGCCATTTTTTCTTCATACTGCCTCCGGCCTGTTTTCTGAAGACGGCAGACCAGCGTCATAAGAACGGCAGGGACCAGGTAATGGTGTACGAAGTTATGCATCGGAATATCCGTTTCCTGCATAATTGAAATGGCCATCGAACAGGGTGTTGCCGCTGTTTTTTGATCCATATACTCCATGCATTTTTTTGTGACTGTATCAAAACTTCTGTCGTTGTTATTGCTGTCCATAATACACTTTTCCCTCTCTCTGTTTATATCAGCCGAACCTGACTTCAAGCATCCTGAGCCCTTTGGACTCAAACATTCCGGGTATTTCCCGGCGCGCTTTCTTTGTCCTTATGAAAATGGCAAGGTTCCTCGGCATTTCAAAATTTTCATCGGCATCAGAATAGACAGGAGCGGAATTTCCAACTATGTCGAAGACCTTCCATTTTCCGTCGGTATCCTTGAAATATCCCTTCGAACGGATAATGTCGTCAGGCAGATCCCGGAGGATCTCTTTGAACAATACCGGATCACCTTCCCAAAATACGCTGAGCGAGGCAAGCTTATCCGGGGGAGCCAGATGGGCATCCATGTCATTCAGTGTCTTTTCTATGAATTTTTCCCAATCCTCTGTGCAGGGCAGGGCCTGTGCCTTCTCCTCCTCTTGTGGACATACAAAGACATCCCATGGTATGTTGCCGTACAGCGCATGCCTGATCTCTGCCGAAGGGTTAAGGTCTCTGATGTGCTCCTCTATCGAACTCAGTTCTTCTGCAGAGACAAGGTCGATCTTGTTGATTATGACATGGGAGGCTGCCTCTATCTGTTTCGGTACGGCGCAAAAGAGGTCTGCCCAGTCCTCGAATCTTTGGGCATCCGCAACGCAGATATTGCCGCAAAACCTGTAAAAATCATGCAGCATACCATGGCCCAGGTCACGCTTCATGTCGGTGGTATCGGCTACTCCGCTTGCTTCGATCAAAAGAACGGACGGCTTGTAGTCACGGAATATCGTATAAAGTCCTCTCAGGAAATCTCCCTTTGCACATGCGCAGAAAATAGAGCCGCTGCTTATCTCAATGATTTCAAGGCCGTTTTTGCGGACCACATCTCCGTCGACCCCTGCTTTTCCGAATTCATTCATGAGGACGGCAGCCTTTTCCCCTTCCGGCACTGTTTCAAGCAGCTTCTTGAGCAATGTCGTCTTTCCGCTTCCCAAAAAGCCGGAGATGAGAAAAACTCCGCATTTGTTCTGTTCCATCAATAAATCTCCTCCCAATACATGTTGGCAAATTCGATCTTATCAAGCATCATCCCGAAGACCGAGAGAGACCGGCATATGGTCTGTTATGAATTCTCTTCGCTTTCACAATACTCAATGAAGTCCCTGACAGACTCCCTGACGGCACTGGCAAGGCTATCGATGCGCTTCCTGTAATCCTGAAGCGTATCGATCCAGAAAATAAGGCATATCTTCCCTTCATCCGTTATGCTGTATATCCGTCTGAGCTGGGTCTCGCTCCCTGCATCGATTTTAGATCGGAGCAACCCTGCCTCTTCCATTTTTTTCAAAGTCCTGTAGAGCCCTGTGGGATCAAGGCTGCTGTAATCCATCACATCGCTCGAATAAAGCCTCTTAAGGATCGAAAAACCGTGGAGGTCATCCTTCATCAGCAGCATCAGTATCGATGGCTGGACGAACCTGTCCAGGAATGACCCCTTGCACGCACATTTGTCAGACATGGCGGACCACCTCTCATATTAGACAATGTCCAATATAATAATACAAAACCCCTTCTTAATCAATAAAAAAAGAGCCTTCGCCTTTTGACGAAAACTCTGAATTTTCTGGAGCGGAAGACGGGATTCGGACCCGCGACCCCAACCTTGGCAAGGTTGTGCTCTACCACTGAGCTACTTCCGCAATATGGTTTTGTAAGTTACTGGTGGCGGGACCCAGAATTGAACTGGGGACACACGGATTTTCAGTCCGTTGCTCTACCTACTGAGCTATCCCGCCATCTCAGTGGCGTTGAAAAAGTGGCGGAGCTGACGGGACTTGAACCCGCGACCTCCGGCGTGACAGGCCGGCGCTCTGACCAATTGAGCTACAGCTCCACTTTTTAGGTTGTATGGTGGGCGGAATAGGTTTCGAACCTACGACCCCCTGCGTGTAAGGCAGGTGCTCTCCCGCTGAGCTATCCGCCCGCACCGCGTAGTCGTACCGCATCTGCAACAACGTTAGCTATTATACCGATTTCGCCTGACATGTCAACAGGTTTGGGAATCATTTTCGCTTTCCCGGTCACCTTCTGATGAAGAGTGCTTTTCCCCAGTCGGCTCCTAAGCCGACCCAAATAACGGGTATCCCGGCCTCTTCCTCTATGAATTTTATAAACTCTTTCACCTGGATCGGAAGGTTCCTGAGGTCACTGCATCCCGAGAGGTCTTCCCTCCATCCCTCAAATGTTCTGTATACGGGACGTGCGTTCCACATATCCCTGCCTGCCATGTCAGGGACATCCTTTTTTTCACCGCCGACATTATATGCGGTACAGACCTTAAGTTCATCTATACCCGTCAGGACATCGAGCTTAGTCAGGGCAAGGGCGTGAACTCCGTTTTCCTTTATCGCATATTTTAAGGCAGGTATGTCAAGCCAGCCCACCCGCCTCGGTTCCATCGAAACTCCGGAGAACTCCTTTCCCCTGTTCCTCATGAAGGCTGCGACAGCACTTGATTCTTCCGTTACAAAGGGGCCGCTGTCGTTTCTTGTAGAATATGCCTTGGCAACTCCTATTATCCTCATCGGCGAGTTCCACCTGAGGCCGGTACCGGCCAGTGCTGCCGCCGACAGGGAAGATATGGGCATTACGTATGGATAGGATCCTCTTTCAACATCATTTAGCGCTCCGTCGCATGCCTCGAAGAGGATGCCGAGGTTCTTTGAGACTGAGCTCGCGACTATCTCTTCAGGATCCCCAATGTATGGTATCAGCCACTCTCCGAGCCTGAGGCATTTTTTGTACAGCTCATCCGGATCAATGGGTTTTTCTCCGTAAATTTTAGTGAAGTATTCGTTCTTGACGGCGAGGACCTCTTTGATCTTGTCATGGAGGATATCCGGACGGAGAAGGTCGACAGCCCTTATTCCCATCCTCCTGTACTTGTCGGAACAGCAGTGTCCGAATCCCTGTTCCGTCATGGTCATGTTCCTGTCATGCCCGAAGATGCGGCCGTCGAGTACGTCAAGCTTCTTATGGTAGTCCAGGATGAGGTGACATGATTTGCTGATGGTCAGTCTGGCCTTAAGCACACCCGCTTCCTTGAGCATCGCTATTTCGTCCGAGACCTTTTCAAGGTCAAGCGTTACTCCACCGCATATAAGACAGTTTTTGCCGTCGTGGTGTATGCCGGTGGGGAGATAGCCGATCCTGTACTTTTCGCCGCAGGCCAGTATCGTCCGTCCGCCGTTTGATGAGCCCTGAAAACGGACGACCACGTCAGACCTGTTGGCGATGAAGTCAGCTATCCTGCCCTTGCCCTCATTGCCCCACTGCGTTCCTATGATCATGTTGGTCTCAGAACCTGTCATCATTCTTCTTCGTCCTTTTGAGCCTTTGAAAGTATTTCTGCCATTTCCGGCAGCGTGACCAGACGGACGGGAAGATCACGGTATTCCCGGTCCAGCCCTTCAAGAAAGAGGAGGGTAGCCGGCCTGAAATGACAGATCACGATCATGTCCCCTCTCTTGACCGCAGTTTTTACGATCTGGTCAAACCTCGCCCTGATCGAGTCCTTGTCCGGAGTCCCGTCGAGGAATCCCCTGTTTCTGAAAGCGGTGATCCCTGCTGCTTTGGCAGCCTCATAGGCAACGCTCTTTCCCGAAGTCCTGCTGTCCAGGAAACATAGATCCCTCTCTCTGAGGATGTCTATCACAGGGACCATTGTGTCCCAATCAGAAGTGGCAAGTGAACCTCTGTGGTTGTTTATGCCTATCGGGAAGGGGAGCGAGTCAAGTGCTTTGGACGTAACTTCCCTTATCATCTGTCGATCCATATTCTTTCCGACCAGATATTCTTTGGGGTCCTTGTCTATCTCCGCCTGCATAGGCAGGTGGAGGAGGTAGGGTATATCCGAGTCTTTTGCCACGGAAGCGGTTTCGGTCGCATACCTTGAGTAGGGAAGTATGGCCCATGTCATGGGCATGTCAAAAGATGCAATCTTTTTCGCCATGACAAGGTCGTTTCCTCCGTCATCGACCACTATTGCGAGTATGCCCCGCTTTTCGGGCTTTTCAGGTTTAGCTTTCTCTTCACGGACAGCCACATCTTCGCTTATGGCCCGGGGGACTTCTTTCTTTTCTTCCCTGATGACTGTCCCCGGTATTTCCTTAGAAACTTCCCGGTCCAGTGAAAACATCTCGGCGACTCTCGATCTCAGTTTTTCGGCAGCAACTGTGACCCTCTCTGCCCTGCTGACGACAGAGGGCGAAAATTTATCAGGATAAAGCAGACATGCCGCAAAGAGAAGCGCACAAGAGAGGACTGCCAGCAATGCCAGTTTGAGCAGGCCTCTCATTAAGCTGTCTTTGCTTCTGTAGTGGCGACCCATTCGATCCACCTTTTCTATCTGGTGCTTTTTTTATGTGATGCAACTTCCTTACGGAGTAATGCCAGCCCTTTCTGGAGCTGCCTGTCATTTTGCTTTTCCTTCGTTATCTCCCCTTCGACCCTGACGTTGGGTTCCAGGCCCTTGTGGTCGATAACTAATCCTGAAGGAGTGGTGTAGCGCGCTATAGTTATGTATATGCCCGAATTGTCAGGCAGATTGAAGAGAGACTGCACCGATCCCTTGCCGAATGTCTTTGTCCCGACTATTGCCGCCCTTTTGTGGTCCTTGAGCGCTCCCGCGAGTATCTCTGCAGCGCTTGCACTTCCTTCGTTGACCAGTGCCACGACCGGCAGCTTTGTTGCCCTGCCTTCGGCTGCATAGAGGGTATCGTTCGCCTTGTCGAAACGTCCCTTCATCCCGACCACCACTCCTCCGTTAATAAACTGGGACGTGACGTCCACACATACGTTGAGAAGGCCTCCGGGATTGTTTCTGAGATCAAGCAAAATTCCAGCTGCCTTTTTTCTTTTTGCATACTTTATCATTGCTTCAAGCTCAATGTCGGTTTTCAGATTGAACTGGTTTATCTTTATGTATGCGATCCTGCCGCCGAGCATCTCGAGCCTGACGGTCTTTATTTTTATTATCTCCCTTATTATTTTGAACTCCAGCATCTTGTCTTGATTTTTTCGCCTTACTCCGATTTTGACAGGTTCACCAGCAGGGCCTCGCAGAAGTTTGACGACCTCATCACTTGTCATTCCTATGACGTTCTTTTCGTCGACCTTTACTATCTCATCAAGAGGCTTAAGGCCGACCCTGTCTGCTGGGGTATTCTCGATCGGCGCTATGACGATCGTCCTGCCGTCACGCGAAGTAATATATATTCCGAGCCCGCCGTATTCGCCCTCCATCTCAAGGTTCTCTTCCTCCAGTTCCTTGGGCTCGACAAAACGGGTGAACGGGTCGCCGACTGAACTTACGATCCCTTTCATAGCTCCGTAATACATTTTCGTGTCATCTATGGTACCTTTTTTATCCCCGTCGACCTGGTATGTTTCAAGGGCCAGCTTGGTCTGCTTGATTATCGCAAGCTGCTGTGGCGAGAACGGAAGACCTTTGGGCCAGTCGGCACTTATTGCCTGCGGAGTCATATATATTCCTGAGGCCACAAGAAGTCCCAATATGATGCCTAGGGCAATGTCCCTGTATTTTTTAAACATAAGACCACAAACCTTTCTTTTTGCTTTTCTTTATCCGTTACTGGAGATACCTCATCGGATTGACCGCGTCTCCGTTGACTCTGGTCTCGAAATGCAGGTGGTTGCCTGTTGCCACTCCTGTAGCCCCGACCCTGCCTATCATGCTGCCCCTGTTGACCTTTGCTCCCTCTGCACATTCTATCCTTGATAAGTGGGCGTATACGGTAGTGAGGTTCCCACCGTGGTCCAGGATCACTACATTCCCGTATCCGGACAGCCATCCGGTAAAGAGCACTTCTCCTGTATCCGCGGCCTTGACCGGGGTCCCGTTCGGCGCAGTGATATCAAGACCTGTGTGGGTAATTTTGGTTTTGAATATAGGGTGGATCCTTGTGCCGAATGTGCTGGATATAGTACCCTGGACCGGCCAGGCCAATCTTCCCCCGCGGTAGTATACTGTCTGGGGTTTTCCTGGATGCTTCTCCGCTGCAAGTTTTCTCTTCTCAGTGAGCAGACGCTTTATTGTCGCCTGAAGCTCCTTTGAGGCTCTCAGAAGTTCATTCTGCTGAGCCATGTAGAGGTCTTTGTCCTTACGCACCTTAACAAGGATGGCATTTCTCTCGTTTGCCGCGCCTTTGAGTTCCTTTGTCTGCGTCTTAAGCTCCTTGCCGTGAGATTCCAGGCTTATCTTTTGGATCTTTAACTGTTCCTGTGTTTCATTTAATTTCTGTTTTTGGAACTTAAGTTCATTTATCAGCTGCTGATCCTGCTCGGCTATCTTTCCGAGGAGATAAGAGTTTGCAAGCGCATCTTCCGCGCCCTGGGACGACAGCAGGAGGTTGAAATCAGTTATGCCCCCATACTTGTATATTGAGACTAGGCGATGTTTCAGGAGATCTTCCACCTCTGAGATCTTCTTGTTTTTGACCGATATTTCGTTCGAAAGATTCACGATATTCTGATGGACTTTTCTTATTTTAAGGGAGACAACGTTTACCTTCTGCTGGGTTATGGTTATCTTCTGGCTCAGCACCTCTATCTGCTGGGTGACCGTCTTTTCCTTTTTGGTAGTTTCTGTCAGTTTTTGCTTAGTGGAAGAGATCTGTCTTTGGATCCTCTGGTACTCTTCTTCCTGTTTCTTTATCTGCCTGTCAAGATCATCTGCCTTTTTTTCGGCTGCGTAAATCAGTCCGCCTGTAAAAAAGAGGAGGAGAGAGACAGTCATTATAAAAAAGATGATCAATGCGTTGGCGATACTTTTACAGTACGAATTCATTTTTGCCTCCCCACAGCAGGTTAAAGGGGCCTGGACGCTTTTCTTATGAATTTTTCCACGGCCATAAGGCTCGATATAAGGCTGACAGTTGCTCCGCAGCATACAAGCATAAATGCCAGTTTTCCCGTAAGCCTTGTAGATTCTATGAAAGGTATGAACGGAAGCATCTCCTTAAGTCTGGTCACGGCTGCATAGTATGTCCCGCCGAGCAGCAGGGAGGCAAAAAACGCTCCGGTAAGGCCAAGGATAAAACCCTGTATCACAAACGGCAGGGTAACATATGTGGAGGTGGCGCCTACCATCATCATTACACCTATTTCTTCCTCTCTCGAATAGACCGATATCCTTATTGTGTTAAAAAGGACCACTCCGCTTGCAGCGATGGCGACCAACAGCATTACGATCGAAAATTTTTCGACGAAACCTGATACCCTCGTAAGCTTTTCCGCAACACGGCCGGCATAAACGATATCTTCCACTTCGGGCACAGCGACCAGAATGCGTGCCGTCTCTGCTACTTCCGATGCTTTCCTTACCTTTATCTCAATGCTTTCGGGCAATGGGTTCTCGCCCAGCAGCATAACTGCCTTTGCCTGTTCTCCTATTCTGGAGCGGAGGCGCTCAAGCGCCATGTCCTTTGTGACCACCCTGGTCTCTTTGACATGAGGAAGAGCCTTCACAGCTTTTTCCACTGCATTTATATCCGCTTTTGGCTTCAGATAGGCCTGGATCGTCAGCTGATTTTCAAGCGAGCTGACGATATTTCTGACATTCAGCACAAAAAGGGTACTGGCTCCGATTATGAAAAATACGGACATAGCCGTGAATACTGTCAGCAGGCTCATGCCCCAATGACGGACAATAAGCCTCCATCCGTCCCTGCACGCATATCTAACAGCCGCCATGAAGTTCGTACCTCCCCTGCTCTTCGTCCCTGACTATCCTGCCCCTGTGTATTTCGATCACCCTGTGGCGGTACGTGTCGACGAGATATTGGTTGTGCGTCGCCATCATAACTGTCGTACCTGCCGCATTGATCCCGAGTATCAGCTGCATGATCTCATCAGCCGTATGAGTGTCAAGATTCCCTGTAGGTTCGTCAGCTATCAGGAGAGACGGCCCGTTGACGATCGCCCTCGCTATTGCAAGACGCTGCTGCTCTCCTCCCGAAAGCTGGGGAGGGTAAAGATTCCTTCTTCGCCATATACCAACAAGTTTCAGCACCTCGGAGACCCTCTCGTTGATCTCTCTCGGCGGGAGTCCCATCACTTCGAGAACGAAGGCGACGTTTTCGAATGCCGTAAGATTGGGAAGGAGAAGGAAGCTCTGGAAGACGACACCGATATCCCTCCTGAAAAGTGCCAGGTCAAACCGGTTGATCTTCCTAAGCAGGTTGCCCCCTACGCTTATCTGTCCTCTGGTGGGGACTACTTCGCGCGTAATACAACGCATGAGGGTCGTTTTACCTGACCCTGTCTCCCCTACAAGATATACAAACTCTCCCTTTTCCACCTGCAGATATATGTCTTCCAAAGCTATTATGTCCGGTTCGAAGATCTTTGTTACCCCGGAAAATTTTATTTCCATAAATTGACTACCTCCTGCGGAGCGCCCACGCCTGCGCAGCCGCGTTTACGATTTCTTTCCACGTCAGCCCGAAATATTCCCTCAGTTCTTCGGGAGCACCGCTGTGGACAAACCGGTCCTCTATCGCGACGAACTTGACCGGTACGGGGTATGTGCCCGAAAGGCACTCCGCAGTCGCGCTGCAGAGCCCTCCTATGTAGCTGTGCTCTTCAGCAACAACACAGCAGCCTGTTCTCCTCACCGATGCAAGAAGCGTCTGTTCAGGGAACGGTTTCAGACTGTAACAGTCGACTATTTCAATATCTATCCCCTGCTGGTCCAGTATGTCAGCGGCTTTAAGGGCCTGATGGCCCATTATCCCGCATGTGCATACTGTGACTGATGTTCCCTCACGCAAAAGCCTTGCCCCTCCCAGACTGAAGTCTCCGTCCCCGTCATGATCCAGCTGAGAGAGCGGGGTCTGGCCGAGTCTTATATATACGGGACCCTCTGCTTTGCGGGCCGCATCTGTTATACCTTTAACAGAATTGCTGTCAGAGGGCACTACCACACTCATGTTGGGCATCCCTCTCATAAGAGAGAGGTCCTCTGTCATGGTCCTCGAAGCGCCCTCCTCGCCGCATGAAAGACCGCCGTCAGCCACTGCTATCCTCACAGGCAGAAATGGTATGGCCAAAGACTCCCTGATCTGGGAATAACTCCTGCTGATCATTTTTGAGGAACGGCCCGCGATCCAGGGCCTCTTTCCGCTGAGGGCTATGCCGGCGGCATTGAGTATCATGTTTGGGTCCGACGGCGATGATACGAATATTTTGTCCTCGGGAAGATCGTTCAGCAGACCCAGGTCAATACCCATATCCTGGACGACAAGGGCAAAATCTTCATCCCCGGCATAAGATGCCAGATGTTCACAAAAAACATCCCACGTACAGGATCTTGTTCTGTCATCCATTTGTCTTGCCCTCCAGTTCTTCCAAAGCTCTGTCCATCGCTTCCATGCTCATTATAATTTTTGTTTTTGCGGCATCTTCGCCTGCAAAGGACAGTCCTCTGCCGTTACTGACTTTCGCATAGACAGCCGCTGGTTTTCCCCTCTCGCAGCCTGCCTCTGCAAAGACTTTTTCCATCGATGCGAAGTCATTGCCGTCTGCGTCGAAAATATCCCATCCGCATTTTTTGAGTGGATCCCTGCTCTCCCGGGGTGATCCGGAACAGCCTGATCCCCTTTTATCTTTGCAGACAGCGATGACCGTTATATTGTCAAGGCCGCATTTCGCACACATCTCAGCTTCAAGCATGAAATCAGGCCCCAGACACTCCTTTTCTTCCAAAAAACAGAAGACCCTGGATCTCAGCCCCTCTTTGCGGAGCGAGTACGCGAGTCCGGAAGCGATCGACAATTCTGTGCCGGACGTTACAAGCGGAGCATCTACACCCGGGGTCCTTCTGAAATCAGGCAGCGCCTGCAGCATGGAGCCAAGCCTCATGTAGTGCCATAGCTGTTCGCGCTCGTAATATCCCCGTCTTGCAAGGACCGCATAAAGTGCCGGAACTCCATCTTCCATGCCCAGGACGAACCTGTCCCTGTCGCCCCTTGCAGGACTCCCGGCAAGCAGGAGCATCTCTTCCCAGTAAAGATAGACAAGGATATCGGATATCAGAAGCGGCAGTTCTATCGGACCGGATCTGGCCAGTCCTGCCATCCTCACTATGTCTTTCCTTACTTCGGCGGCTATCTTTTCAAGTTCATTTATCCTTGTTTTCTCCATAGCTCTCTCCCAAAACGGCAGCAAGTCCCTCTCTGAATGATGTTGCCACTTTGTCTGCTGTCTCTTCCAGTATACATGCTTCAGGCGGCGACGAAAACTCTGCGCCGGCGGAACCGGTCACAGGTATCTCCCATTCTTTGCAGAACGAAACCACTTTGGGATCATAGGGCGCACCGTGCAGTGGGAGCCCGGCGAGAAGCGCCAGGACCAGGAAATGCAGCCTCATGCCGATCGCACAGCAACTTCTGCTGAGGATATCTTCGAATTGGGACAGTGATCTCACAACAGTAATTTGATCCAATTTTAAAGTGCCGTTGCATGCATATTTTTCGAACTCTTTAATATCTTCATCTGCAAAAGCAACTGCGGATATGCTCAGGCCTTTTTGCTCTGCAGCCTTTACAGCTGAGCTTACGGCTGACCTGGACACTTTCTCATATCCCGTGCGGAGGTTGAGCAGAAGTCTGTCGCCTCTTTCAAAATCCCTCTTCACCTTGAGTGACATAACAAGGTCCGGAGACTGTGTGCCGAAAAATCCCCAGTTGTTCAGCATCCCCAGGGAACTTCTGTTCCTTACGTTTCTGTAGAGGCACTTTCCAAATGCTTTTTTTGCAAAATAGGGACCCATCGCCGTGTTAAACGGTCCCAATGAGTGTCCGACGGCCCAGCTCTTTACAGAACAGATCCGGGCTATCTGGACCAGAGACCAGTAATAAAAGCAGGATCTGAGGCTCGTCTGGTCCTGGAACAGGCCTCCGCCGCCCAAAAGCATGGTGTTGGAATCCTTCATCGCACTGCGGATCTCGTTCAGCTTCCATCTGTCATAAGAAGCTGTCCCAAGTGTTTTTTGGGTCCCGTCGGGATCCGCGGAGAGCACAGCGATCCTCTCCCTTGGGATCCCGTTTTTTTCAAGGAGCTTTACACAGGCATCCACAAGGAGTTCGTCACCGAGGTTCCCGAAGCCGTAGTATCCGGCCAGCAGGACATCGTATTTGCGGGTCAATTCGGTATATCTCCGGACAGTTTTTTATGCAGCGGTATCATCACATAATTTAATATTGCCACTGCGGTTCCCCCCAGCAGGATACCCAGCCACCATCCGTTGAGGGTCCTGATGATGCTCAGCGAAAGCAGTGTGTGGAAGTGGCAGAAAGTGTTTACGGCCGAACTGAAAGCGAGCACCGAAACGATCCTGACGGCTTCACGGTAGCCAGGCATGTAACCTTTTCTCACTACATACCAGTAGAGCGCAAGTGCCGGATAGCCTATCAGGAACTCCTTGGTACGCGGCCTGACAAGGAGTGCCCTTTCCATGAACTCCCTGAAGGCCACCTCCCATGCCGGTACATTGGAGACATTATCGCTCCTCAGTGCCATTATCAGCATCGCAAGCATCATTATGCCAATCATGAAGAGTTCTCCCCATATCGCGGGCCTGCCTATTATCTCAGGCAGGGATTCGGGGTGCACCTTACGCCTCAGGTCATGGACAAGGACGAGCAGAGGAGGCAGAAGAAGTGTCAGCTTCACGCCGGAAAACGGTGTAAGCCTCAGCGCCGCCATTGTCGTTCCGTAGAAAGCCGCGATAGCCAAACCTCCGGCTGTTACTATGAAAAGTCCTTTTACAGCTCCGAGCAGGGGTCTTTTGTGGCTCTCAAGTGCAGAAAGAGCCGCCTCAGCAGCGGCAGCGGCACCGCAGAGACCTCCGCATATACGGGCCATGACAGGGAATTTAAAGATACCCGCAGATACGAGCAAAGAGGCAAAGATCAAAAAAGAAAGGGTCCTGATGCTTACATTTCCCTCCCCCCCCGTATTCAGGCGCACCATGTAGAACCAGCTGCAGAAGACCAGGACTATGCCGCATGCCAGTGCTCCCGGCATGCTCTCTGCCCATACGTTCAGGTTTGAGGGCCAGCCGAAATCGTAACCACGGGCCTTTATTGACTCTCCGGTGAACTCCAGGTCTTCCCTGAAAATTTCCATTCTGTTTCCCATGTTCAGATCATAAGGCCTGACCATGATAAGCCTCACCGAACGCTCGTGGATGGCCCTGACAAAACGCTCGGCGATCTGGAGCCTTGATATGCTCCTGGATATGACTTCATCCCGTGTGAGGCTGTGAAGCGGGATCACCATAGGGTACATCATCTTTGCAAACCCTGCAGATCCGACCTGCTTGACAAATTCCGTCTGTGAAAAGGTGATGCCCTTGCGCTTCATTACATCAGCCAGCGGCTTGTAGTCAGGATAGCCGGCCATTATCATGCCGGATGCCGTAACATTTTTTATGTCAGTATACATCGAGGTGAGATGATCAAAGGCTGCTGCAGTGGCTGAGCCGTCAGAGACCGGACAGGGACCCGGCCTGAAGAGCACGGGGATGTTGTTTTCACGGCAAAAATCAAGCCCGTAAAAATCGGGTAAAAAAGATGAAACTTTGAAGTCGGATGTGCTGCCCGGAAGTATGATCGCCGCTTCCTCAGCTCTGTATGTAATTTCAGCAGCGGGCATCTTCAGTTTGATGTAACGGTAGAGAGGCTCTAAGTATTTTGAAGATCTTTCCGTCAGGATCACTGCCCTGTCAGGAAGAATTTTTCCTGAACTGAGCCCGAACTGCTCCGCAGTCCCGTACTTGAGAGGAAGCGGGCTCATCAGCAATATCTCTTCACCGGTGAATTCAGGGACAGACAGCCCGATCACACCAAGCCCGTTTATTTCTTTCCATATCGTGTCAGCAGACCTGTCAGACTGTACCGCAAGCGTCATCAGGTCTCTGAACTCCATCACAAAAGCAACTGTCTTGTTCGACTGCTCCTCCCTAACTCTGGGGATCATCCCCAGAGTGGCCAGGAGCATTGACGCAGCCATTGCTGCGATGACTATATTCCGTGCCTTCAGATCGAACATTGACTTATCCTCCATTGCTCGGCGAGAGGCCATCCCAGGTCCCCGAACATTCTGCTCAGCCTTTGGACAGGAAGGCCTACAACATTAAAATAACAGCCCTCGATACTTTCAACGAGCAGCATACCCTTGCCCTGTATAGCATATGCTCCTGCTTTGTCAAAACTCTCTCCGCTTTCGACGTATGAAGAGATCTCCTTATCGTCCAGCGCCCTGAAGCGCACATAGGTCTTTTCCGCTTCCACAAGTCTGCGTCCGTCCGGTGCGAAGAGCGCGACACCCGTGACCACGGCATGTATCTTTCCCTGCAGTTTTTGGATCATGCGCAGGGCATCATCGCGTCCCGACGGTTTGCCCAATATCTCACCCGCCGACGTAACGACTGTGTCAGCGCCTATGACCCAGCTGTCCGGGCAACCGCCATGAACAGAAAGCGCCTTTTCATAAGCGAGCCGGCAGACCATTTCTTCGGGACTTTCTTCCGGCATTTGCGATTCTTCCGTATCAGGCACCATTACCTTTATGTTCCAGCCGAGCTCCCTGAGGAGCATTTGCCTCCTGGGGCTTCCGGAAGCCAGTATTATATCCATAGTCACCTTGAGGCGATGATGCCTGCAATAGCTCCTATAAGTGTGCCCAGGTTCATTTTGAGGGCGAAGTGGAAACCGAAGCGCAGCATTATCAGGTCTACCTGTCTGACATCGACTGAAAAATCGATGACGTTCGCAAACAGCGCAGCAGAAGCGTTAAAACGCTGAAGAAAGATCCCCAGCCAGGTACCCAGTATGAGAAACAGAAGCATTATTCCCCATCTAAGGCCGCCCGATCTTACAAGAGCCATCACCACACCCCCAAAAAAGAAATAATTACGGACAATGATCCAAGAGCAAGGCAATATATGCCGAAAAACCACCATTTTGAGGCTATGACAAGTTTTTTCAGGACAAACAGCGACACCAGACCGCTTGCAAACGCAGCCGCCGCCCCTATGTACCATCCCTGCGGAAGGGACGCATGAAAGGCATCGAGCCCTCCGACCTCTTTTGCCTGCAGAAGAGTAGCGCCAAGTATCGCAGGTATCGAAAGCAGGAACGAGAATCTGAAAACTTCTTCCCTGCTGATGCCTGCAGCGGTGCCTGCCATCATCGTCATGCCCGAGCGGGATATCCCGGGCATCACAGCGATGCCCTGCGCTATGCCTACCAATATCCCGTCAAAGGGCGACACACTGCCAAGCCCTTTTCTTATGAAACGGCTTGAGATCAGGACCAGACCGGTAAACACCAGCCCGAGGCCAACCATCAGAGAGTTCATCATCGCTTCCTCAGCAAAATCCTTTATGGCCATGCCTATTGCGCCCGTTACAATGGTGCCGATAAAGACGGCCCAGCCGACATGCCACCCGGTCCGGCCCCTCTTATCTTTGTAAAAGAGCCCCGAGACCCATTCACCAAGCAGTTTAATGATATCATTAAAAAAGAAGAGTATGGTCGCCGCCATTGTCGCGCCATGGAGGACCAGGTCGTAAGAGAGCGGAGGCATCTCAAGCCCCAGGAATATCTGGGCAAGAGCAAGATGTCCGGAGCTACTTACCGGGAGAAATTCCGTGAGGCCCTGGACCAGGCCCAAAAATACCAATCTGTAGTCCATACGGAGATACACCTCTTTGATTAGATAACTTCAAAAATTCATTAAAACCGTAAATAAGGGCATACAACTACACTCTCATACCTGCCGGGACTTATATGATCATGCCCCGCGGCTGTGCATGCTTTCAATGTCGAAGACGACCATGGCTATGTTGTGCGCGTGATCGCCCACACGTTCAAGGTTGCTTAGGATATCAATAAAGATCACACCGGCATCAGGACTGCAGCCCCCGGCATTGAGCCTGGCGATGTGCCTTGCCCGGAGCGTCTTCTCCATGTAATCTATCCTGTCTTCGAGATCAAGCACTTCCTGGGCGATCTTAGGATTTTCATCCTCCAAAGCCTGTACGCTTTTTGCGACAGCCGAGATAACGAGATCGAACATCTCCCTGCACTCTTCTATTGCCTTTGGAGACAATTTCAGCTTGTGATTCTGCAGGAACTGATACATTTCCACAAGATTTGTCGCATGGTCTCCTATCCTTTCAATGTCACCGACACCGCCGGTAAATGAATTAAGGAGCAGGGAAAGGTCGTGTGAAAGTCCCGTCTGTCCGACCTCAGTTGTATATCTTACAATTTCATGTGTAAGGTCGTTGACATTGGTTTCCTCACGCAATACTTCTTCGGAAAGTTTTTCTTTATGTTTTTCATCGTCGCCGATGAACATCATGCGGCAATTTTCAATCATCTTCAGGGAATATGTCCCCAGCCTGATCATCTCTTTTCGCACGGCATCGACGGACGCGGCCCGGGAGGCATCGATAAGTTTTGGATTAAGGAACATGGGACCGAGGACCTCTGCGTTTTTATCATCGGGTATCACTTTCTTTATGAACCTGGCATACTGCGGAACTATCCCGATGAACATCGAAGCCATTATGATGCTGAATATGGTATGCGAGTTGGCTACCTGCCTGGATATATCTGATGTAGTCATGGCAATGAAAGAGGAGTAGAGCGGGATTAAAGGGAACATAATGCCCGCGCTGATGACCTTGATCATAACATGGGCACATGCAGCCTGTTTTGCTGCGCGATTGCCCCCCAGGGAAGCGAGCACCGCCGTTATCGTAGTGCCTATGTTGTCGCCGAAAATAATTGCGATCGCCGTCTCCAGCGGAATGACCCCCTGCGCCGCGATAGCCATAGTAAGACCCACTGTAGCAGAACTGGACTGGATAACAAGTGTTACCGCAAGCCCCGAAAGGAACGCAAGGAAAATATGATCCCCAAATATCGTCATTATCTGGGGGTTTTCTTTCAGGTAAGACATCGGTTCAGACATCATTTCCATACCGATGAACAGCAGACCGAAACCGAGTATCCCGACGCCTATCTGCTTATTGCGCTTTTTATGTGAAAGCATGCACATCGCGGCGCCGAACAGCGCACAGATATAAGCCAGGTTAAGTATTTTGAACGCCATCAGCTGAGCGGTTACGGTAGTGCCTATGTCAGCGCCAAGTATAACTCCGATAGCCTGTGTAAGCGTCATTAATCCGGAATCGACAAAGCTGACTACCATTACGGTTGTCGCGCTGCTGCTCTGCAATATACCCGTGACAGTCGTACCGACGACAAGCCCCTTTAAGGGTGTTCCGGTCAGTTTTGCCAGAAGTGTCCTCAGCCTGTCGCCTGCAATTATCTGCAGCGTCTCTCCCATGATGATGATCCCGTAGACCAAAAGCCCGACTCCTGCGAATATCTGCAGTATTGAAGTAAATGACATCATATCTCTCCTCGGATTTCAGCGGCAGGTCAAACCCGTCTGACTCTGTTATTCAACATAAGTTATAAGCGGTACTATTACCGGATAGTTGCGGGATACCTTTCCAAACACATCCCTGATCCTCTTCCGTATTTCTGCCGGCAGCATCTCGGGCTTCGCTCCCGGTGTTCTTGCAAACTGTTCCAGTCCAAGCTTTACGGCATTCTCAAGTTCTCTGAAGGTGCTCCCGTCCTCTGTGGAGAAGACGCTTCCCCTCGTTTGTATCTGTATGGGAGCCGTCGTACGGAATTTAGAGTCAAGCGTTACCGAAACCGCCACGATCCCATTTTCAGAGAGTTCCCTTCTCTCCCTGAGAATGCTGCCTTCAAATTCTCCGAGCGCTATGCCGTCGACCAGCACAGCGCCTGACTGTACCCTGCCGTCAACAGAAGCGCTTGTTCTGTTCTTGAACCTGAGCACGTCGCCGTTTTGCATAACAAATATATTCTTAGGCGCCACTCCCATGTCACGTGCCAGCTGCGCATGGCGCGCAAGATGCCTGTACTCTCCGTGCACGGGGACGAAAAACCTCGGCTTAAGCATGCTCAGCATTATCGTGAGCTCATCACGCGCAGCGTGCCCCGACACATGGATCTTATCCGCGCGTTCATATATTACCTCGCATCCGCATGCAAAGAGTCTGTTGACCGTGTGGCTGACCAGTTTTTCATTTCCCGGGATGGGTGTAGCGGATATTATGACAAGGTCTTTGGGGCCCAGCCTGACCATCCTGTGGATCCCCCTGCTCATCAGGACAAGTCCCGAGAAAGGCTCTCCCTGACTTCCTGTTGTGAGCACCACCAACCTGTTTTCAGGCATGTGGTCTGCCTCCTGCGAGGAGATGATAAGTCCTTCCGGAACATCGATATAGCCAAGGTCCATTGCAAGTTCGACGTTATTGATCATGCTCCTGCCTACAAGGACCACCTTGCGGTTGAACCTTCCGGCGGCGCTGAATACCTGCTGGGCGCGGTGAAGGTTGCTGGCGAATGTTGCTATCACTATCCGCCTGTCCTTATAGAGGCGGAAAAGACGCTCAAATGTCTGTCCCACTGTCTTCTCAGACGGGGTGATCCCCTCTTTTTCGATGTTGGTAGAGTCGGAGAGCATCAGAAGGACCCCTTCTTTGCCGAGAGAGGCGAAAGAGCTGTAATCTGTTCCGATGCCGTCTATGGGCGTAGGGTCAAGCTTGAAATCTCCGGTGTGGACTATCATCCCCATCGGTGTGTGGATGGAGAGAGCAAGTGAATCGGGTATCGAGTGGCATACGGGTATGAACTCAACTGAAAAAGCGCCGGCCTCTATTATGTCGCCCGGGCATATCTCCCTGTACTTAGGCCTGTAGTTTGTCCTCGCGTCCTGCATCTTATTCTCTATAAGGCCGGCTGTAAGCCTGGAACAGTAAAGCGGCGCATCAAGCCTCGGCAGGATGAACGGAAGTGCTCCGATGTGGTCTTCGTGCCCGTGGGTTATGAAGATACCCATAATTTTCTCTTTGTTCTCTGTAAGATACTGCACATCCGGGATAACGAAATCTATACCTAGCATGTCCTCCTCAGGAAATTTGAGGCCGCAGTCCACTACTATGATGTCGTCATTGTATCTGAAAACTGTAAGGTTCTTACCGATCTCCCCGAGTCCTCCGAGCGGGATAACGCTAAGCTCACCTCTTCCGCTGACATTCTTATTTGGTCTTTTGGTTCTTTTTTTATCAATGGGCATATAAAAACAACTCCCCCTCAGCTTACAATCGTACCACTTAATAGGACTTCGGGCTATAGGGCTTTAAATATTCTAAACACTTCAGATCGGAAGGAGAAGACCATCGACATAATACTTCGCAGCGGTACGCATCTTCACGGTGCGCATCATACAGGTGCGCATCTTCAGGTGCGCATCTACAGGTGCGCATCTTCGGGTTGACAATGGGCAAATATCCGATATAATTTTCACTTGTCATGTCAATGACAGAGATTGACAGACCGGGCCATTTTGGGGTATGGTGCAACGGCAGCACGCCTGACTCTGGATCAGGTAATCTAGGTTCAAATCCTGGTACCCCAGCCATATCATAAGTGATGTGGTCCCTTCGTCTAGGGGCCTAGGACGGCGGGTTCTCAGCCCGTTAACAGGGGTTCGAATCCCCTAGGGACTGCCAAATATAAAAGTAAAAGCCGGGGAAAAATCCCGGCTTTTACTTTTACTCTGTTGCCTGTCTCTCTATTGAGATGTACTCCTTATCCAGGTATTCGGATACCGTTTCGATCAGTTCCTCTTCCTGCTCGGGCAGGAAGGTGAAGGGCCAGAGCGGCTGATCACCGTGGAAAATGGCGTAGATCTTTTTTCCCTTATTAAGGATGATGCGCGCATCGCTTATTTCATCCCATGAGGCCCTCTGAAGCTTCCTCTGCCCCCAGAATGAAGTTTCTTTCGTGACACCGTTCTCGTCTATGTACATCCTGCGTTCGTAGCCTGATACATATATCATCACGGCGCCTACAAAGATGGGGATGAATACGGTCTTCATCGAACCTCCGGAGATGAAGCTGCTCATTCCCATCCCTGTAAAAAGGATACCTGCCCCTGTAGAGACCAGCTTCATCCACAGAGGAAGCTTTGTTCCCGGAACGCCCTGTAAGGTTTTGGGCATGGATCTACTTGGCGGCTGCGGGAGCCGGTACTCCTCCGAGGTTTTTTAGTGCCTCTTCGTCTATGTTGACACTGAACTTTGCCTGAAGCTCCTTAAGCTCATTTTCAAGATACTGCTTCTGAAGTCCCTGGACAGCTCTTTCGGCCGATTCCTCAAAGGATAGCTGTTTTCCCGGGCGGCGTTCCGTTACCTCAATGATGTGCCATCCGTAGTCGCTCTTGACAGGTCCGACGAGTGAACCGACCGATGCTCCTTCGATCGCGGCTTCCACAGGTGCGACCATCATGCCCTTTTCTACCCAGCCGAGGTCTCCGCCGTTCTTTGCGCTGTTGGGGTCACGGCTGTATTCCGAGGCCACTTTTGCAAAATCCTTGGTCTTGTAGACTTCCAGTGCCGCATTCAGGGCGTCTCCCTCTGTCTGTGACAGGATGTGCCTTGTATGCGCACCCGGTTTCTGATAGAACTCCTCTTTATGTGTGTCATAGTAATTCCTGACGGCCTTTTCGCTCATGTCCCATTTTGATGCGTTCTGTTCAAAGTATCCCTGCATCAGTATCTGCATCGTCTGCCATTTGATCTGGAATGCGATGTCGGGGCGTGCTTCAAGTCCCTTACTCCTGGCCGCCTCCGCGAAGAGGAGTGCGTGAGCCATCTGGTTGACCAGGTCCACTCTCTCCGGAAGTGTCGACTGCGCAAGCATGAGGCCCACCATCATCTGGTTGCCTCCTGTCGTCGTGGCCATGAGATTCAGTACTTCTTTTTCGTCGAGAGTCGACGTTCCGACTGTAAGTACCGGTTTGTCGGCAGCCATGGCAGCCGAAGCGGCAACTAAGACAACAAATGAAAAGAGTGCGATCAACTTTGTGACTTTCTTGAAAGACATAACAAAAACCCCTCCTGCGATCTTCCCTGATATTTTAAAAACAGAACAAATGCTATCACAAAAAACAAAAACCCGAGAGGATAAAATTACATATCATCCTCCCGGGCTTTTTTATCTTCTCAGGTCACTTTTTTTCCGTCTCAAATTTCAGCTCACCGTCAGTGACAGAGACAGAAACTTTTTCTCCTGCTCTTACAGTCCCTTCCAGCATCAGGTTGGAAAGTGAGTCCTCCACCATTTTCTGGATAGCCCTGCGAAGCGGCCTGGCTCCGTACTGCGGGTCATACCCCTTCTCCAGCAGCAGTTTTTTGGCGTCTTCGTCCGCTTCCAGAGTTATGCCGCACTCAGAGGTCCTTGATTTCACCTCGTCGAGCATTATGTCCACTATTTTCAGGAGCTCTTCCCTGCCCAGCAGATCAAACACTATGATCTCATCCACCCTGTTCATGAACTCGGGCCTGAAGGCACTCTTCGCAGCTTCCAGAACTGTTGATTTCATCCTGGCTGTATCCATGCCCCCGGCAGAGCCTTCGGTCTCTGCGAATCCCATGCTTCTCCCCTTCATTGCCTCGCTTATTCCGATATTGCTCGTCATGATGATCACAGCGTTCCTGAAATCAGTCAGGTGTCCCTGTCCGTCGGTCAGCCTTCCGTCTTCAAGGAGCTGGAGAAGCATGTTGAATACATCGGGGTGAGCCTTTTCGATCTCGTCGAAAAGGACGACGGAGTAGGGACGGCGTCTTATCGCCTCAGTAAGTTTGCCGCCTTCCTCGTAACCTATGTATCCGGGGGGCGCTCCGATAAGCTTGGCAGCTTCGTGCCTCTCCATAAATTCACTCATGTCAAGCCTTATCATCGCATCCTCGCTTCCGAACATGAACTCGGCGAGAGACCTGGCCATCTCAGTCTTTCCTACTCCTGTCGGACCAAGGAACATAAAGCTCCCCACGGGCCGTTTGGGGTCTTTCATGCCGCTCCGTGACCTTCTGATAGCACGGGCTACCGCGTGGATCGCCTCGTCCTGACCTACCAGCCTCTGCTTTATCTCATCTTCCATCCTGAGAAGCCTGCGGCTCTCCTCTTCGGTGAGCTGGGTTACAGGGATGCCGGTCCATTCAGAGACGATCTTCGCGATGTCCTCAGCCTTAACGTCAGGGGTGAACTGGTTCCGGGACTCGGTCCAGCTCTTCCGCCATTCCGCTATGCGTGCGATCAGTTCCTTTTCCTGGTCCCTGAGATCAGCCGCCTTTTCAAACTCCTGAGAACCGACAGCCGCCTCTTTTTCCCTGCGGATATCCCCTACGCTCCTCTCCAGCGCCTTGAGGTCATCGGGGACTTCGAGCGTCAGTATCCTCGCCCTTGCGGATGCTTCGTCGATGAGGTCTATAGCCTTGTCAGGCAGGAACCTGTCTGTTATATACCTCTGAGAAAGCTTTGCGGCGGCTTCGAGCGCATCATCCGTTATCTTGACTCTGTGATGTGCCTCGTAGTTGTCCCTCAGCCCTTTCAATATCCTTACCGTGTCCTCTTCCGACGGTTCTTCCACCTGAACGGGCTGAAAACGTCTTTCAAGGGCTGCGTCCTTTTCTATGTACTTTCTGTACTCGGTTATCGTAGTCGCGCCTATCACCTGGAATTCTCCCCTTGAAAGGCTCGGCTTGATTATGTTCGCCGCGTCAACAGCTCCTTCGGCCCCTCCGGCTCCGACAAGGGTATGTATCTCGTCAATGAAGAGAATGACCTTTTTGGCTTCCCTTACCTCTTTTACGATCTTGCGCATGCGCTCTTCAAATTCGCCCCTGTACTTTGTACCGGCAACAAGATTTGCTACGTTGAGCTGCATTACCCGTTTGTCTTTCAATATCTCCGGGATCTCCCCCGAGACTATCCTCTGGGCAAGCCCCTCCGCTATGGCGGTCTTTCCCACTCCGGGCTCGCCTATCAGCACAGGGTTGTTCTTTGTCCGGCGCGAAAGTATCTGGACAACTCTCTGTATCTCTTTGTCCCTTCCTATGACCGGGTCAAGTTCCCTGTTCCTGGCCATCCCGGTGAGGTCTATCCCTATCTGGTCAAGGGTGGGAGTCCTGCTCTGCGTCCGGCCTTCAGCCCTTTGAGGCGCATCGTCGGTCTTCAGAGGGTCAAGGTCGGGGTCTGACTGGTTTCCGCTTAATATGTTCCTGATCATCATCCGGGTCCTGGGCAGATCCATGCCGTGGGATGCCAGAAGCTGTGCAGCCATCCCCTCTCCTTCCGCAAGGATGCCCAGAAGGATATGTTCGGTCCCTATGTAATTGACGCTCATCTTCCTGGCTTCCCTCATGGAAAGATCGATCACAAGCTTCGCTCTCGGGCTTGACGGAAGGTCAACAGGCTGACTTCTCGGCCTGCCGGTCCCTATCAGGCTCTCTATTTCAGCTTTCAGCACTTCGGGATGCAGGCCGTAGTTTGAAAGGATCTGTGTCACTATACCGTCAGCATCATCAAGAAGTCCCAGAAGTATATGCTCTGTTCCGACCACCTCGTGTCCAAGGCGCAAAGCCTCACTATGGGCAAGCTGGAATACTCTCTTGCCCCTTTCAGTAAAATTCTGCCACATCCGGGTCACGCATCCTTTTCTTTTTCTGTCTTGTCTTCCATATCTTTTATCTGATCTCTGATCTGTGCGGCGAGTTCGTAGTTCTCGACCCTGACCGCAGCGCACATCTCATCCTTCAGAACGGACAGCCTGTCTCTTTGCACAGCAGGGGCAACGGCCGAAGCGTTTTCGGCACGCGGGACCTTTTCTGCACATTTATTATCTTTGCGGGCAAACATTGACATTGAAATGGGTCCCCCGCAGTGAGGGCAGGCAAGTTCCGTCTCATCGTCGGAGCTGCCTCCGGCGATCGCAGGGAATATCAGATCTTTCAAAGCTTCCTGAAGATCCAGGATCCCTTCAAGCGAGAATGTCATTTTCATCATCTTTGTGGCCTCGTCAAACGGTATGACCTCTTTGGCGCACTCTCTGCAAAGACAGTCCACCACACGTCTTCCGTTTACGATCCTCATAAGATGTATCTCGGCTTTATTTACACCGCAGCGTTCGCACAGCATTTGGATCACCTCATCCGAGCGCAAGGCTCGTAAGTATTTTTTTCAGCAGCTCGGCTCTCATGAGATCCCGTCTGTAAGGCGAGACATCGAAGAGCGACCTTCCGTTTTCCTCCTGACTTCTCAGCGCTACCTCGATGATAAGGCGTTCCCTTGGGGATATGACGTCTCTGTTCTGCAGATTTACCAGGAGCTTTCTTGATTCCTGTTCTGTGATCGCATTCCCGACAAGGTCAGCGAGATGCACCACCTCTTCATCACAGTTGTTGAATGTCAGCTGGATAACTTTAATATAACCATGTCCGCCTCTCTGGCTTTCCACAAGAAACCCGTTCTCAGGGGCGAACCGGCTTCTCAGCACATAATTGATCTGACTGGGAACACACCCGAACCTTTCGGCCAGATCCTTTCTCCTGAGAGATACCTCGCCTTCTTCGTTTTCATCCAGAAGCTGAGCGATGTATTCCTCGATGATCTTTGTAAGGCTTGATGACGGCAGGGACATTCGAGTCACTCCATTTCTTTGAACTGCAGTGATTATATAATTTTGGTCAGTATAAGTCAAGAATAATGGAACAAAAGAGGCATTTTGCGCAGGGGCGATGATGTAGGGGGATCATAAAAAAAGCCCGACTGAGGCGGGCTGAAGGGGATCAAAGGAAACCTGCTCCGGTGTTTGGACAGTGAAACTCTATTTTATGCTTTCTCCGACCCTGTCTTCTTTGCCTTCGATCAGTCTCTGTATATTGCTCTTGTGCCGCCAGGCTGAAAGGGCAGCAAGAAAGAGTCCCGCCAAATAAAATGGACGCGGCATCCCGAACAGAGGCATGAGAAGGGCGGAAGTGAAGAGAGCAGCAATGGAGGCTACGCAGACATATCTTGTCGTCTTCATCACGGCATACCATACAGCTCCTCCGATCAGGGCAGGCAGAGGATCAAAGAAATCATAAAAAGCCAAAACGCCGAATGTTGTTGCTACGCCTTTGCCGCCTCTCCAGCCAAGCCATACCGGATAGTTATGGCCAAGCACGGAGCAGACGCCAGTCAGCGCGAGTATGGTATCATTATCTGTAAAGAACGAAGCCAGCAATACAGCCAAGCCGCCCTTGAGCATGTCAAAGACCGCAACAGCTATGGCCCACTTCTTCCCCAGCACCCTGCCTGTGTTGGTAGCCCCGATGTTTCCTGACCCCAGGTCGCGGATGTCCTGCCCCTTAAGCATTTTTACCGCAAGGTAGCCCGTAGGGCACGAACCTGCAAGATATCCGAAAATAAGCCAGAATACCGACATCCGATCACCTCCCGTCAAAGCCTGTTCAAAAAGACTAAAAAAGCGCCATCCCGAATAAACGGAACGGCGCCCGACATTTTCAGAGAGCTATCTCTTGAGGGCAGTCACCACATCGTTTGTGATATCGATGCCGCCGTAGTAAACAAGGCCCTTGTTGAGCACTATTGTGATCCCCTTTGTCTTTGCGACCTTCGCTATGGTCTCGTTGATCTCCTTGAGGATCGGGTTCATCAGCTTGGCTTCTTCTTCCCTCATTTCGAGCTGGAGAGACTGTACGATGTTGGCCTTTTTCTTTTCGTCCGTTTCCTTGTCGAATGCAGCCTTCGCCGCTTCAGACTTTTTCTTTCCTATTGCGTCGATCTGCTGCTGAGCCTGCTTGAATTTAGGGAACTGCTGAAGGACTGCCATCTCATCAACGAACCCCACCTTCTCCTCTGCTGCTGAAGCGGCGGTGTATACGGAGAATATGGCAAGGACTGCAACCAATAGCACTGTCAATTTTTTCATTCGGTGAAACCTCCTGTAATTTCCTGTCTGAACACAGGGAGAATTTTATATCCTGATGCAGGTATTGTCCATAGCTTATTTTACCATTCTCCGGACGGCAGCACGTTCCCTGACAAGACATTTTTGGCCGCTTCCGATAAGATCCGGACGTCCCGCTTTCAGCAGGGCCTTTCTGACGGTCTCCGCATTTTCAGCCACCCAGTACTGCAGCAGAGCCCTCTGCATCTTCCGTTCCTCATGATCTTTCGGAACATAGACATCTTCACCGGTCAGGGGATCTGTACCCGTCCAGTACATGCATGTCGAAACCGAGCCCGGGGTGGGTGTGAAATCCTGGACCTGCTCGGGCCGCATTCCGCTGTCACGGATATACTCCGCCAGCTCCACAGCTTCATTCAGCCCGGATCCGGGATGGGAAGACATGAAGTAAGGTACCAGAAACTGCTTCATGCCAAGTTCCCTGTTTTTCTGCCTGTATGCGTCAATGAACTTTACCGTCACATTGCGGGGGACTTTCTTCATAGCCCTCAGCACAGATGGGCTCACATGCTCCGGCGCTATCTTGAGCTGTCCGCTGATGTGGTATCTGCAAAGCTCATCAAGAAAATCCGTGGTGCTGTCCTCGAGGATATAGTCGTACCTGAGGCCTGAGCGGATGAAGACCTTTTTTATTCCTGGGATCTCCCTCATCTTCCTCAGAAGGCCGATATAACGGGAATGGTCCGCCCTGAGTCTTTTGCACGGTCCGGGATAAAGACATGACTTGCCCGCACATGTACCCTTCTTTTCCTGATCGGGGCATGAGGGGATGACAAAGTTGGCTGTAGGTCCGCCGACATCATGGATATAACCTTTGAAATCCTTCATCTTTTTAAATGACCGGGCCTCTTCGATCACCGAATTATCGCTCCTGGTCTGTATGATCCTCCCCTGGTGCATCGCTATCGCACAGAAAGAGCATTCTCCGAAGCACCCCCTGTGGCTTGTGATGCTGAAACGGACTTCCTCAAGCGCCGGCACACCGCCTGCTTCATCATAGGAGGGATGGGCAGCTCTTGCATAGGGAAGGCTGTAGACCTTATCCATCTCTTTCTCGGTCATAGGCCTCGCAGGCCTGTTCTGGACAACATGCCATGCTCCCTGATCCTGTATCAGCCTGCTTCCCCTTGCGTGGTTCTGCTCGATATAGAACGTCTTGAAAGCCTTCGCGAAAACTTTCTTATCGGCCCTTACTTCTTCATATGAGGGAAGTACCAGGGCATCAGCGGCATTTGACGGATCGTGTGTCTTCCAGCATGTCCCGGGAACATCTCTTATCTCGCCCGGGTCGCGCCCCTCGGAAAGATGTCTTGCTATCTCCGTGACGGGAATTTCTCCCATTCCGAAGACCAGCAGGTCTGCCCTGCTGTCGGTCAGTATCGATCTCCTCACGTCGTCGGCCCAGCAGTCATAGTGGGCCATCCTGCGAAGGCTGGCTTCGATCCCACCGATCACCAGGGGGATATCCTTCCATTGTTCCCTTATCCTGTTGCAGTAAACTATCGTTGCCCTGTCAGGACGCATGCCGCCCCTTCCTCCGGGAGAGTAAGGGTCGGTTTTTCTCTTCTTGCCCGAAGCTGTGTAATGGTTCAGCATCGAATCAAGATTGCCCGCGGTGACCATGACGCCCAGTCGGGGACGCCCCATTTTGCTGAAATCTTCGGTGCTTCTCCAGTCAGGCTGGGCAGCTATGCCTACCCTGAACCCCATCCTTTCGAGCCATCTTGAGATGATCGCGTGGCCGAAGCTTGGGTGGTCAACGTATGCATCACCCGATACGACAAGAAAATCAAGGCTGTCCCAGCCCCGTCTTTCCATGTCCTCCCTGTTCACAGGCAAAAAACTGTCCCTGGCCTCTTTTACTTTCGGTTTATCTTTTTCCAATCTCATCTCTCCACACGTTGCAGCTTGCGGTCCCGCTGACAATTCTGATCCTCTTTGGCACTGTCCGCCTCAGTAATAGTGCCCCTTTTGGCGCGTTCCTGCTATAGTATACACTTAGGACTGCGGGAGATGAACGATATGGTGGAGGGTCTCAGCATAAATTCAACGGACTTCGAAGTCAGGCGCAGCATAAGGCGCAGGAGGATATCCATGGGATTCGACGCTGAAGCAGGAACTTTTTTTATTGCCGCCCCGGCAAAGCTCCCTCAGGCTGACATCGTCCGTACCATAATGCCGCAGTTCGGCCGCCTGATGAGCAGCTTAATTTCCGCCGCAAAACGGACCGCTCTTCCTCATAAGTATGAAGATGGTGAAAAATTTTACTACAAAGGGGTAGAATATCCTCTGAAACGCGTTCACCCGGAAAAGGAGGCATCCCTCTCTTTTCGGGAAGGTATCTTTTTCATCTCTGAAAGCACGTCGGGAAATGAGAGAAAAACATTTGAAGCATGGTACAAAAGGGCTCTTTATGACGAGATCCGCAAAATCCTTCCCGAATGGACCAGAAGGATAAAGGTCAACCCTGCAGTGGTAAACATAAAGACTGTCAGGTCTGTCTGGGGAAGCTGTTCAGCAAAGGGGAACCTGACTTTCTCAACAAGGCTGGCGCTTGTTCCTTCCGATCTCCTTGAATACGTCACTGCGCATGAACTGTGCCATCTGAGGCATATGGACCATTCGGCCTCATTCTGGGAAGAACTGTCGGTGCATATGTCAGACTGCAAAGAGAGAAGAAAAAAACTTAGAGATCAGGAATATCTGTACAAATGGTGGTAAGGGGAAAAAACAACATGACCGGGAGATGCATCGCTGAATGAAAGGACCTTTTTGCTATCCTGATAATTTCCTGCGCCTGCTTGGAACGGGGGGCGCAAGGTTCACCATGCTCAAACAGCTCAGAAAGACCGGAGGGATATGGTTCACATACGGAGGGCTCAACGGAGTCATAGATCCGGGACCGGGGTCTCTCTACCATATGTGCAGTGCGGTGCCTCCGCTCGATCCGCATGAGCTCAGGGCGATAATGCTCACCCACAGGCACCTGGACCACAGCACTGACTTGAACGTGGCCGCAGAAGCGATGACGGGAGGGGGCTTTGAAAAGCAGGGACTGGTGATACTTCCCGATGATTCTGCAGGGGGACCTAACCCCGTTCTCCTCAAATACATCGTGCAGAAGGTAGGCGGCGTCGTAATAGCTGAAGACGGGAAAAGGATCGGCCTCGGGATGGGAGTCTCGGCCGAACCTGTTATCCATATACACCACGGGGTCGACTGCTTCGGCTATATATTCCGCAAAAAGGGGCTAAGGACATGGGGCGTCATCAGCGATACGAGACCGCTCGACCATCTCGCGGAAAGATACTCCGAGTGTTCCCTGGTGACCCTGAATGTCACATTCCCGAACAAAAAACCCAGGCTCGACCACATGTCTGCCGAAGACGCGGGCGAACTGCTGCAGAAGCTCCATCCGGAAGTGGCCCTCATAACTCACATGGGGGTGATCATGATCGAAGCAGGTCCCGAGAAGTATGCGAAAATGATATCAACAGAGAAGACCAGGGTAATAGCCGGACGTGACGGAATGGTGATAGACCTGGACACGCTGAAGGCTTATGCTGAAGCGGCAGGGGCAGTGTCGTGCGATACTTTTATGCCTATAGAAGAGTGATGTAGAGCCTGCCTGATATCAGGACCGTCACCAGGAGGTTCATGCGGATGGAATATATCTCCTCCGACCACGCCCTTTCACGGTCAAAAGGCTGGGAATGCGGCGAGCTGTCAGGCAAACCCTTTCTGGGATAAGGAAAGAGAGATGGCACCCTTTCCCTGTATGCAAGGTACTGCGGCCCAAATTTGGAAGCAAGGAACTCCTCTTCGGCCGGTATGACGATAAGGCAGTAAAGCAGCAGAAAGGCCGCAGTAAAAGCCGCGACCCACATCCAGCCAAGCATAAGGGCCCAGCCAAGCCCCATTATGAAATTGCCGGCGTACAGCGGATTCCTTACCCATCTGTAAGGCCCCCAGGTAACGAGGATGGGCGCACCTATCTTTTCCGTCCTGTATTTGGGGATATAGCCGGCCGCCCAGTATCTTAGAAGCTGTCCCGAGACGACTATCAGCATTCCTCCTGCATAGCGGGCCGGTCCGAAGCTTCCGGGGAAAAAAAGCGCGGCAGCGGCAAAGAGGGCCCAGAAGAGTCCTCTGCATTTGAAGGCAATATTGCTCAATTTCTTATTTACCGGCATCTTCTAATCTCTCTGCCTCTTCCTTCATGACCTTATCGGCTCCGCCCCAGCCAAGCGACCTGATCGCCACGGCGGTACCGAGAGCTATGCCTGTATACTCCGAGATGAGCCTCCATGCCACAGCCATTACTCCCGCAAGGTTCCACGGCACGAAAAGTCCGAAGACGGCAGCTGCGCCGCCCTCCGCAGCTCCGCTGCCCCCAAGTGTCGGGACAAAGTACAGAAGGAAAAGGAGAAGCGATTCGGCAAGCATGCACTGCATGTACTCAACATGGAAACCGGCCGCCATGATCAGGCAGGGCATTATCGAAAGATAGACCCACAAATGGGCGGCTGCCGTCAGCACCGAAAGCATAAACCAGTATTTGCCGGTCGACTGGAAGAGCCTCATGTTGATGCTGTAGTTGTCTATCTCTCTGCTGGTCCAGCGGGCGGCTCCCAGAAGGAGCTTGGGTTTGAGGATCCCCAGGCGCTTCATCCTTACAAGGAAGCCGTTACTCCATCTTTTGATCCAATGCGGCCTGAATATGCTTGCCCCTAGAAGGAAAGATGAGACCACAATAAATACCAGCACATAACCGACGAACCATTTGAGCATTGCGTGCTTCTCAATGAAATCCGCCTCTGAGAATATAGAAAACGGGATTATCAGACAAAGGAGGAAAATTACCTGAAGCGTCCTGACAAGTGTGATCGCAACTGACTTACCCACGGAGACGCCGTTCTTGTAAAGGAGATATATCTGGAAAGGACCCCCGCCGCTCTGCATTGGCGTTATCGCACTTCCGAAATAATTGATCCATACGACAGGGATCGTCTGTCTGAAAGACAGATACTCTCCTGCCGCCCTGGCAAGAAAAATAAATTTGCAGGCATCAAGGCACCAGCCCAACACTACCAAAACCACTGCAAGTGCGAGCAGGAGCGGATTTGTATTTTCAAGCACATCAAATGTGGCTGAATCGATACTGAAAAACAGGACGCCGACTATCGAAACAACTACTATAGAGATAAAGATCGAGAAACTTTTCCTTACTGTCACTGTCCATCCTCCTTTAAGAACAACGGATGAGGGATGGGAAATGCAGAACAAAAATGTTTAAAGGATACTACCACAAGTGAACTCCTTTGTCCTGCACGATGAAACGTTCAATTCATCTTAAGCTGTGTGAAAAAATCTTCAGGAAGAAGAGGCAGTCCTTCCTCCCACGCAAAGGCCGCCGCTTTGGTACGGTCATCCAGATCAAGTTTTCTCAGGATGTTGCTGACATGGTTTTTGATGGTCTTCTCCGAGAGGTACATCCTTTCCGAGATCTCTTTGTTGTTCAGTCCGTGCGAGACCCAGTAAAGCACTTCTCTTTCCCTGTGCGTAATGTCGTTCAGCGGGTCATCGTCATTATAATCATCATCAGAAGAAGCGGATTTGAGATGTTCAATGACTCCGGCGCTTATATAACGTTCTCCCCTTGCGACGCTTCGGAGTGCCGTCAGAAACTCAGCAATGTCGCAGTTCTGGCTGACAGCGCCGACAGAATCCATGCTGGCCAGAAGAGAGAGCATATCCGCGCTTCCGTCCCTCATCATAAAGACGAATCTAATATTCCTTACGTTGCGCCTTATTTCCTTCGCGGCTTCGACCATCGAAAGGTCGGGGAGGAGCTCTCCTACAACAGCAATGTCCGGCTGGATCTCAATACAGCTCCGCAGTGCATCGACACCGCTGTTCGCACCGGAAATAACGGCTGTGTCCATCTCTTTTTCGAGGATCTGCTGCAGCGATTCCACGAAAAGCCTGTTGCCGTCAGCAAGGACCAATTTGATTTTTTTCATAAAAAATCTGCTCCGTCTGTGTTAGGATAAACTGCACACCTACAATATATCCGGGGAGGTATCTCCGCTGAAAGAAGATTTTACAGAAAAATATCCCATATCGCAAAAAATCATGCGCTTTGTCGGTGAAGCCATTCGTGATTATAGCATGATAGGCCCGGGAGACAGAATAATGATCGGACTGTCCGGAGGAAAAGACAGCCTGATCCTCTCCCTCGCACTCGCGGTCCTCCGGCGAAGGAGCCCGGTAAAATTCGGCCTCAGCGCAAGTCTGATCGACCAGACAGGGGGGACGATGGAAACTGCTAAGGTGGAAGAGTTCATGGGGGAGCTTGAGATCCCGCTGACCATATTCAGCCACCCCACCTTCAGCATTATGGAAGAGAGGGACGAAAGGTCACCCTGCAGCCTCTGCGCGAACCTGCGAAGGGGAATACTTGCCGGGCAGGCGAAGGAAGCCGGCGCGAACGTGCTCGCGCTAGGACACCACAAAGACGACGCAGTCGAGACTGTGCTGCTCAACCTCTTCTACGGAGGGCGCTTCAAGTGCTGGCAGCCCAGCATGTTCATGAGCAGGACAGAGATCAGGGTGATAAGGCCCCTTGCCTATACCGAAGAGAGAAGGATAGCGCTCGAAGCGGCAAGGCTTGGACTTCCCGTGACAAGCGCCTGCTGTCCTTACAGTGAAGACTCGAAAAGGCTGTCAGCAAAAAATATTCTCAAGGAAATGGAAAAAGAGATGCCGGAGATAAAGAGCAACGTCATCCATGCACTCAAAAACGTGCTGGAAAGGGATGTATGGTGAGTCAATAAACCTGCCGCTACGCTTTTTGTTTTCTTGCCAGCCCTTTTATATCCACGAGCCTCGAACATGAGTACCGGCTGACATACTTTTCAAGTCCTCCGCTTATATCCTTCCCGGCATCGAGGTCCCTGAAGAAGGCCGTTCCGACCTCTAGGGCGGAAGCGCCCGCCAGGATCATCGCTGCGGCGTCTGACGCGGTCGTCACTCCCCCGCAGCCTATCACCGGTATGCTTACCGCTCCGCAGACCTGCCAGACAAGGCGAAGCGCCAGAGGGAAGACCGCCGGTCCCGAAAGTCCCGCGACCACACGGTCAAAGGCGGGCTTTCCGCTCTGCATGTCCATTCCCATCCCAAGCCAGGTGTTGGCAGCAACTATCGCATCCGCTCCCTCTCGCTCTATCGCACGGGCGACATCTTCAGGGCAGGGTGTCTGCGGAGTCATTTTCACCCACAGCTCCCCTTTCCAGGCCTTCCTTGCCGCACGGACGGCGATCGCCGCGCTTGAGGGGGCTATCCCCCATGCCATGCCGTCTCCGTCGACATTGGGGCATGAGATGTTCAGCTCAGCCGCCGCGATCAGACCGGTATCCTGAAGGATGCTTAACGTTTCAGCCGTCTCTTCCGCACTTTCCATCACCACATTGGCGATCACAGGCACGGGACAGTCCACTGCCAGTCCCGAATATTTCTCGACAAAGCCCTTCGCGCCGACGTTCTGGAGCCCGATGCTGTTGAGGACTCCTGCCGGAGTTTCCCAAAGCCTTATTCCCCTGTTCCCGCTTCTGGGTCTCAGGCTTATCGCCTTTGTACAGACCGCGCCTATCCCTGCAAGCCTTTCCGCCCTCCAGAAATCCTCTTCATACGGCCAGACTCCCGATGCCGGGATAACTGGGTGATCAAGCACCATCTTTCCTATATCCATCCGCAGGTCAACACTCATCGTCTGTCACCTCGTCCGCCCTGAAGAGTGACTGGTCTGCGCAAAGCCTCTTGAGTCCGTTCACCGTCTCCACCACACAGCCCATACATCCGCCGTAGCCGCATGCCATTCTCTTGTCCAGGGAAAAGAAGAGCTTATCCGGTTCGTCTGCGTAATAACTCCGCAGGGCCCTGAGGAATCCGGGAGGTCCGCATGACCATACCCTTTCGTCCTCCCCAAGCCTCTTCGGCAGGACTCTGAACATGCTCTCCCCCTCACCGAAGGAACCGTCGTCTGTAAATATCCGGACATCAGGCAATAGCTCAGACACCTTTGCCGCATATTTTTCATATCCTCTTCCCGGTATCCCAAGATAGATCCCTGCGACCATCTTAGGATGTTTTTTTGCATAATGGATAAATGTAGCTATCCCTACGCCTCCCGCTGCGATATTCACCTTACCGCCCGCCGTCGGGAGCGGGATGCCGAACAGGCCTCTCAGCCTGACTTCCCTGCCGGGATCCATCCTGAGCATCATCTCTGTCCCACGGCCTGTGACCATGTAGCAGACTGAGAGTTCGCCCTTGACGACATCAACATCCGCCACAGCGAAAGGCCTTCCGAGGAGGGGATCATTGCTCTCCGAAGGAAAGACCATCACGCCCGTTCCCGGTAATACCCTTTCCGCCAGTTCGCGGCATCTGACCGTGAGCCAACCGATCCTCTCCGAGAGCGCTTCGGATGATGCAACGGTACATTTAAAATCATCTATCTTATTGGCATGACAGGAATGATCAGGCATATGGCTTCCTCCGCAAAAATAAGTGTCGTTGATCTTTGGACAAATAAAAACTTTACCCGGTCAATTCTAACATTCTGCAAAACAATACGCCATCCCGCCTTGCGGCCATTCGTTCATTAAGGTTATAATCTGGTTTGGCATGAGTCAACAGATAATTGAACACATTTCAAAAGTGAAAGGGGTAATATGAATGGCTTATTCAGAACCTTACGAAAAGATGGACAGCAAGACACTCGATATCTCAAAAGCTATAACCAGCCTTCGCGAAGAGCTGGAAGCGGTGGACTGGTACAATCAGAGAGTCGCAACGGCTTCAAACGAAGAACTCAAACGCATAATGGCCCACAACAGGGACGAAGAGAAAGAACACGCGGCCATGCTTATAGAGTGGATCCGCCGCAACATGGATGAATGGGACAAGGAACTGAATGACTACCTCTTCACCTCGGCCCCGCTCGGAGCACACGAGGACGGCGGCGAAGCCGGTGCGGCGTCAGGCGGTCTCTCCGATCTCGGCATAGGCAAACTTTAATACATCGATCAATACATAAAGGAGGATCAATATATGGACATTCTTAAAAGATCACTGGCTCCAATTGTACCCGCTGCATGGGAAGAGATAGACGAACAGGCGGCACTTGCCCTTAAGGGAGTCCTTGCCGGAAGGAAAGCGGTAGACGTAAAGGGCCCGCTCGGCTGGAACATCGATGCGGTATCAGAGGGCACACTCTCTCTGGTAGAGGAAACACCGGTCGAAGACGTAAGCTACGGCATCCGCGAATCCCTCCCGATGGTCGAGATCAGAGTCCCCTTCACAATGTCCATGTGGGACCTTGACGACATCAGCAGGAATTCAAAGACTGTAGATTTCACCCCTGTCATCGAAGCGGCCCGCAAGGCAGCTCTTTTTGAAGACACAGCAGTATTCCAGGGACTGGAAGAGGCAGGCATCCTCGGCCTGGAACTTGAAGCGGACAATGAACCCGTTGAACTCAGGCTTGAGGACGAATGCATAGTTGCTTCAATAGTTCAGGCGATAACGACCCTCGGCAGCCGTTCGATGGAAGGCCCCTATGCGCTGGTCTGCTCGCTTCCGCTCTGGACGAAGATCAAGACCTCGGCGAAGGGCTACCCCCTTCTCAAGAGGGTCAAGGACGCACTCGGCGACGACGGACGCATTATCCTCTCCCCCCAGTACGAGACATGCATGCTCGTATCAATGAAGGAAGGAAACAGTGAACTGATCATCGGACAGGACTTCTCCATCGGCTACCAGTCTCACACCAACACCGATGTCACCTTCTTCATCACCGAGACCTTCACCTTCAGGGTCATCGCCCCCGAGTCGATAGTACCCTTCAAAATAGCCGAATAGCAATAACTGTAAAACATAAAAAAGGTCGGTGGGGAGATTCCGTTCCCACTGACCTTTTTTATGTACCGCAGCTTCCCGCGGATGGTTTATCCGCCTTCCCCACGACTTAAATGCTCAAGCAGCTCTCTAAGCATTGCCACAAACTCATCCTTATCTCCTGCTATCATTTCCTCGTTTTTATCCATGAGAGCCCTCTGGAGAGTGACTGCTCTCTTGTAGACCTCTGTGGCGCCTATGCTTCCGGTGCTGCTTTTCAGCTTGTGCAGCATTTCCGCAGCCTCTTCATATCTCTTTTCATCGATCGCCCTCAGGAGCTTTTTGTGAGTTTCAAGGTTTTCATTCAGGTATTCCTTAAGGACGGCCTTATAGAGTTCTTCGTTGTTGCCTAAAAGGATGAGGGCCTTTTCCCTGTC